>Ga0041059_1000510_pt1 | contig 29476 bp, 25 predicted proteins | sample AraColnosormetaG_FD_56232 | JGI IMG/M metagenome (GOLD analysis project Ga0041059, IMG submission 56232) | Arabidopsis roots microbial communities from North Carolina, USA - Col MF nosort | ecosystem: Host-associated > Plants > Roots > Unclassified | place: USA: North Carolina | collected... | reverse complement strand
TTTTTTTTTTTTTTATATATATAAAAAACTAAGTTGGCATGTAGAAACATAATTAGCTTACCATAACCAAATTTGAAATAAAAAAATCTTCAGATACAGATATATATAAGGAAAATACCTAATGCATATGTTTGACGGTTTGACCAGTTTGTTGGTTTCCACAAATGCTTAATAAGGAAGTCACTGTAATTGCATTTTGATGGGATAAGCGTTATTAAAATAAAACCCAACTCCATTTATCCATCAAATGTGTAAAACCCATCTGCTACATTTCAAAGATTCACAATCTCACACATACTTTTTTCTTTCTGAAACCTTCAAACGATTTGTTTTGACAAAAAATAGTTGTCATTTTTGTTGGTCATGCTCAAAAGAAAAAAAACGCAAATAAGAGGCATGACAACATTAAATCCCAATTACAAATTGTAAAAAAGAAAAAAATATATATTATTTACACTCGTTCATCTGGTCGGAGCCGTTCGAAAGACCGTTCACCAGCTTCAATCGATGTCGGAAGATTCTTCGGCGCATCTCCGGAGAAAGTAGACCGTACGGAACCACTCCGGAAAGAGAATGAAAAAGACAGCGAATGAAGCCGTCGATTGTTATTATTACTCTTACGTCCGTACGGGAAAGCGCTTCTCTCGCTCCCGACGCTACCGCTTCTATAACCGCTCCGTGAACTCCTCGCCTGAGGTAGTAACGCCACGTGTCCCATCGTCCTCGATGTCTTCATAAGTTGCCGTCGTACATCATCCGGTAACCTCAACGTAAACCGGTCTAGATTCCCAGCCGGTTGAATTAACGAATGTCCGGTCGAGTGCGATCTCGGGAACAAAATTCCGGTTATTTGCCAGCTGGATAACCCCGTTGACTTTGACCGAGGTGTTATGTTACTATTGCTCCACGTCACAGCATCCAGCAAATGCGCGTCCGAAGATTCCAAAACCATTCCTCTCTCAGGATCCGTACTCGACGAAATCGTACCTGGATCCGTACCCGAGTAGCTTTCAGTGCTGTCGTCGTCGTCACCTTGTTGGTTTAGGACAAGATCCGCTCTACAGAGAGGACACGTGGAGTGTTCTGAGAGCCAGACGTCAACACAATCGGCGTGAAACACGTGGCAACAAGGAGGCATCAAACGCAGCGTTTCGTCGTCTTCGAATTCACAGAGACAAACCGCACACTCCACACCACCTTTCCCGATCCTCACCGCCTTCACCTCCGAGTAAAGAAACGTCGGGAAAGTTTCTATAGCCTCCGCGTCGAGCCCACGCGCCGTCAACCTCCTGATCCTGACGACCTGAGACTCGGCGTCTGCGTCGGTGGATCGGAAAATGGAAGAACGTGAAAACTGTGCGTTGCTTCGACGACAGAAGATGGAACCGAAGACCATGAAAAAGATCACTAAAAACAAAACCGTGATTACAACAACAACTGGATCGTTAGGTTTCGTTTTTGTTGTTCCGGGTGGTGTGGTCTGAGTCTGACCGAATCCATACGGTACTGACTGGAGCAAGAGCAAGAGGAGAAGAAAGAGAAGGTTGTGTGGGATCCAACGGCTGGACTTTGTGTCGAGGATCGCCATTTGAAGATCATCGTATGGAAAGTGGAGAAGAAAAGGGTTTTGGTGTGAAAAATATAAGGTCGATAGAGAGAGTCAACGTCTGGTTTGTGAAATCCACGGAGGTGTAAGAGTCATTGCGTAACTGTGGATCATAGCACTTGCTTATTGTTTATTGATAATATTTTTTTTAGTTAAAAGGGAATTTTATTTGATTTGATCTGTTCACACCTTTTGACTTTGAAGAAGTCTAGTGTGTCTTTTTGTACTTTTACAACTAGGAAATAACACCACTTCTAAAGATGAAAACTTTCACTACTATACAATTAGTGGTGACAATCTCTTAGAAATGATTAGTATATAGAGATTTTAATTAAAAATCCTAACAATTGTTTTTGAGAATTATATGGTGATATATCTTATCTAAAACTTCAAAATCTTTTCTAAATGAGTTAATATAAGCTAATGTTTTGACTCCTAACATCTTATACATTAAAGTTTCTGAGATAAATCTCTATTCTTAGTAAACTAAACTAATAACTGATCCGCCTAATCAAGTATCATAATAAATTGCAAAATTTTCTAATGCAGAATCATCACAAGTTAAATTTTTGGGTTTTTATGTTTAGTCTTCTTTTACTTTTTATATTACAGGAGATACAATAGTTTACACGAAGCCTGAAAGTGATTCCAACAATAATGAAAATTAGAAATTTCAGCTGTGTTATTACTCATAGTTACTTGATGATCAATAACCAAGACATCTAATATAGAATAGGCATCCAAAATTAACATTGGACAATTCGTATATATGATATAACGTATATAAAACTTAATCTCGAACCATAAAACGAGTATTATCTCTAACCATTTATAAATCTAATAATTTTATGGTGGTAGGAATCTAATAATATTCAGTTATCTAGACAAAGCAAGAAAAACGATATCAATTGACATCGTGACAACTATAACTATCTATTATACACATCGTTTAAAAAAAATAAAACAATACCATTAAAATCCAATCGACGTATGTAAATCATCATCGTTGACTTGCCAAAATAAATAATAGGAAACCTTATAAAATTTGATGCTAACTAACTCGGGCGGGTTTCATCCAAATTAAATAGAAACATTGACGGAACATGGAGTGTCCAATACACACAAGATCCAATCATTACTTCGAGGAGTCACTTCAAAACTCCAAATAACAATGACCCAAACAAATTTCATTGGACAATGAATAATTAACACATTATTATCCACAATCAGGATCGTATAAACTAAAAACCTTTAATTCGGGGCTAGTTTAGAAGTCATCACTTTCCCGTGGGTCATTTTGTAATTTACATTTCCCAAATTATCTCTTTTAGTTTCTCCGACGATGCCTGAAAAATACCAAACATTAGTTACAGTCGGAATTTCGAAAAACCCTAATTCAGCTAAAGTTTGATCGTTGATCTAAAAGCTCGAGTGATGAAGGGAAATTGGTCGATCGTACGAAAGGTTCTTCATCGCCAGTTCTCCACTCTCCGTTCCTCGACACCATCGTCGCGATTATCTACTTCCATCCGACCGCTTGTTCTGGCCCCAAACTCGATATCGTCGCTAATCGCTAGAAATTCGTTGTTCACTGCCTCCAACATTGGTCCATCCATCGATTTTAACTTCTCCAACACTTCGCTTCCTCATCGGAGAAGCCTCTGTTCGGAAGCTGGAGGTAATTAATCAATTGGTTCTGCTGCTTCCTGCGTATTTGCGTAAATGTCTGTGATTAGCATGATCTTGGCTGGAAAACGAGATTGATCAGAGGAATAAGCTTGAGTTTATAGTGCTAGGCTGCTAGCTTTTTCTATGGGAATCAAAATTACTAAGCTCTAACTCTACCAAAAGCCATTTCAGCGAATTTTTTTTTAGAAATTGGGAATTTATCTGTGCAAGTCAGTTGGAGAAAACTAAAGTTTGCATATTTAAATGAGTATCTATCTATAACGTCTCTGTGTTAGAAATGAATCTAATCCTGCAATTATGATGTTAGGTGAAAATGGTGTTGTTCTAGTGAAATCAGAGGAAGAGTTCATCAATGCAATGAGCAAAGCTCAAGGTAAACCATTACACTTACTTTCTTACCTCACGCTAAGTGGATGTGTTTAGTATGATTTGCTGCTTATGTCCTCTTCTTGTTATCTGTACTCAGATGGATCTTTACCATCGGTCTTCTATTTCACTGCCGCCTGGTGTGGACCATGTATGTTAATTCTTCTGAAAGTGAGTTTTGTTCTGTATGGTAATTTTTTTTTGTGAGTGGCCTTATTAGTTTGTGTTTCATTTTACTTTAGGCAGGTTTATCTCTCCTGTAATCGTGGAGCTTAGTAAACAATATCCCGATGTAACTACGTATAAAGTCGACATTGATGAGGTATTTTCGTCTTGCTTTTGAACTCTATGCATATATGTCTATTTTCGTTGGGTTTCTGTGATTAGAACCTTCTACAGTGTTTTGAGATTGAAACAAAGGAGACGATTATTTGGTGTGCTGTATAGAACCTTACTCGCCACACTCTGTTTCAATGTTATGTATGCGATAGAGTTAGCGAGTAAAATAGCTGAACCAGACAATATTAGTCAAGCTTCTTTACGGCTCTTTGCGCAATCTTCTGTGCTCATGAATTTTTGCTTAAAACTTAATCCTTTCTTGCATATCTGTAGGGCGGGATTTCGAACACTATCAGCAAGTTGAATATCACGGCTGTGGTGAGCTTTCATTACCCTGTCTTTCCAACTATAATCTACATTTTACAATTAGCAGGAATAACTCATGTTGAAACGGGGATTTTTATATTTGTCTCATGAACATATATGATGCAGCCAACACTGCATTTCTTCAAAGGAGGCTCGAAGAAAGGGGAGGTTGTGGGTGCAGATGTCACGAAGCTGAAGAATCTCATGGAACAGCTCTACAAGTGAAGACCTAATCCGTTCTAGTAAAGAACGTGTTGAATAGCTGCTAGTTAAGACTGTCCAATCAAATCAAGGTTAAAAAATTCTTGCTTCCTTTTTCAACAATAAGGCTTTATGTAGTTTTCTCCAAATAATGATGAGATGTTTCATATGATTTAACCGATGAATTGAAGTTGGGTATGCAAAAGACATTCCTCTGAATTACAATATACGCTAATGATATCATTATCATTAGACTCACAATTTGAGATCAATCTAGAAATAATGAATGCGCTGAATCAGTTTCGTCTTTGTTCCCCCTTGTTGTTCAGGATTGTAATTGCCCTTTTGTTTTGTTTGTTTTCTCCATTTCCTTTGGGCTTAGTTTCCGGAAATTTGTTTGTGTCCGTCGGTGACAACTTCAAAAAATATCGACAAGTCATAACTTTTTATCAAAATTTTGACTAAGTTGTCAAGCCCTTAGTCGACACTCGACGCCCCTGACATTAAAAGTATTGACTCCAGTGCCCTGTGCCGGCCTAAAAGAGGGCCTATTTTGGGACTCTTTTGCTGGCAAATTGCGCCATATGTAGTGGAGTAAATGTGTAAAAAAACAGTTGAATCAACATAACCATTATTTGATCAGAAAAGAAAACAAAAATGTGGTGTAATGAGAGGAGGATACGGTATGTGGAAACTTGATTTACTTAATTTCAAAGGAGACCTACGGAGTCAAAGAGAGAGTTAGACCAACTAATTGTCCAGAGGGATTGAGATTGGAGGAAGGGTATTATGGTACTTTACGAATACTATTACGTTGATTAATTTGGATACTTTGTCTTCTTCTTCGTCTCTCTCCCCTCGCGCATCTTCGGTGCTATAAAACAAACTCACGACTAGATCATTTTTGGAGTGAGATTTACGTTTGATAGACTACTACAATGAAGGAGCCAACGACGGAGATAGAGATTGAAACTTCAGCTGTCGCAACGATCCTGCCTCCTCCTCTTCCTCCGACGGCGTCACCTCATCAAGCGTTAGTCGAGAGGCTCAAGGATTATGGACAGGAAGATGTTTTCTCTCTCTGGGATGAACTCTCACCGGAAGAGCGAGATCTCCTCCTCAGAGATATCGAGGTGAATCGGAGAATAACACAGTTCCAGAGTTTCGTTTATCGTTTCCCATCTTACAAATATGCTTTGCATTATCAAATTCAGCTAAATTAGCTGAAGATCCTGCAAATAATGTGGATCGTTAGTTCGATTTCGCATTTGATTAGATTATTTAAGTTAGATGTGTTGATTTTCTTCCAGAATTTGGATCTTCCAAGGATAGATCGGATCATCAGATGCTCACTTCATTCACAAGGTTTATCTCTTGACTTCTAGATATGCATTTAGAATCTCTAGACTTAATACTTCCGTTCATTGAGTTCTGTTTTTCACTTCATTAGGGTTGCCAGTGGCGGCAATAGAACCGGTGCCGGAGAATTGTGTGTCAACGGTGGAGGAAAGAACTAAGGAAGACAGAGAAAAATGGTGGAAAATGGGATTAAAAGCTATCTACGAAGGCAAATTGGGTGTGGTGCTTTTATCTGGTGGACAGGTACTTTTAATTATTGATGCTTGGGGTGTTATGTTGCTTTGGAAACAAAACATTGATCTGGCTCTGAGTCCTTGTCTTGGATTACTTCTATGTAGCTTACTAAAGATTGTTGAGAAGATGTTTAATGATTCTAGGATTATGGTTGGAATTTGGGGGGTGATTGCTGAAATGATGTTGGAATAATGCGTGGTACCTAATTCAAATAATGCATTTATAGATGTCCGTTACTTAAATAATTGCTAAGTCTGAAAAGTGAAAAGTACTTATTTTGATAATTGTGGTCATAAAGGCTTAATATGAGTAATCATAACTCCTTTGAAAACCTAAAAACCCGTCGGTGCTTTCCTCTAGATAGTGACCACCTTATTATGAGAAAGAATGGTTATCACGTGACCTGAAAGATGCTTTATAGGATCTTGTAATCTTCTTTACCCTTTTCACTTTGTCTTCATTTACTTCAGCATTTAATACCTTGAGAATATTTTTCTGTGGATATGTATGGGAGTGTGTTATCACCTGTAACTGTATGATAGAGTTAGTCAATTGAACAAGATTCAGATGGGAATAACTACTTTCAAATAAGATATTGATTGCCTCTTGTATCCTTATTGTAGTGTTTGTTAGTATACTATATCCTCAACTCATGATATTATCTTGTTACAAAAATAATTGCAGGGAACAAGACTTGGAAGTTCAGATCCAAAAGGGTGTTATAGTGAGTAGTTCTCATTTCAGTTCTGTCTTTGCTGAACATCTTCTATACGTTCTTGCAAATTTCCTTAGCAAGTTCAGATTCTCTTGTTTTAGTGAATGCGACATTCAATAACAGATGACGTTTACTGTTGTTACCTGTATATTTTGTTACCTTACCATAATAATTTTATCATCTCAGATATCGGACTGCCATCTGGGAAATCACTTTTTCAGATTCAAGCTGAGAGGATCTTATGTGTCCAAAGGCTTGCTTCTCAGGCAATGAGTGAGGGTATAGTTCTCAACTCTGTATTCTATTTATCTGTACAACTCTACCATTTCTTATACCTTGTTTCACATAATATTTTGCCTGCAGCAAGTCCAACTCGCCCAGTTACAATACAGTGGTATATAATGACCAGTCCATTTACTCATGAACCAACACAAAAATTCTTCAAGAGTCACAAGTATTTTGGCCTTGAACCAGATCAAGTAAGAGGGTTCATAGCTGTATTGTTTCCTGCGTGTCTATTGTTTTCTTTCTTATGTGTGTAGACCAATATACATTGCCTCTCTGTAGGTCACCTTTTTTCAACAAGGAACTCTGCCTTGCATTTCAAAGGATGGCAAGTTTATCATGGAGACACCTTTCAGCGTATGTGTCTTCAAATCAAGCTGAAATAAACCTAGCCCGGTTCTTGAGTTTTATAGTCAGTTACTTTTTTTTTTTAATCTTAAAACACTGGCCTTATGAGTTTCATTCTATGTGACTAGCTATCCAAGGCGCCGGATGGGAACGGGGGAGTTTATACAGGTATATATCTTCTAATGGCTGCTTAGTTATTGGAAATATACCTCAGCATTTTTAGATTCTGATCAGAACATTATGCATGTTTATTCAGCTTTAAAATCTTCAAGGTTATTAGAAGATATGGCTTCGAGGGGGATTAAATATGTGGATTGCTATGGTGTTGACAATGTTCTGGTTAGCTCTCTCAGTTTCAAGTCTTTATTCGAGAACTTTCTCAATTCTTCTCGACCATTAGAACAATAAACTGGAATCCTGGAAGGCAGGTTCGAGTAGCTGACCCTACTTTTCTGGGATACTTCATCGACAAAAGTGCAGCTTCAGCTGCAAAAGTAGTGCGCAAGGTATATTCAGATACCTTTCTAATTCATTGGTTCCATGAACTATTCTATATTCAGTTTTCACCTTCCTGCAATTAGTTTCTCCCGGGCCAAATCATAGTTAAGTTTTTAAGCGAGTAGCTTGTTATGAAAACAGGCATATCCACAGGAAAAAGTTGGAGTATTTGTAAGGAGGGGAAAAGGTGGGCCTTTGACTGTAGTTGAGTACACAGAGCTTGACCAGTCTATGGCTTCTGCAACTAATCAACAAACAGGACGTCTTCAATATTGCTGGAGTAACGTAAACTCCTCCCTCTTTATAAGTTTTCGAAGTTATACTTAGATCATTATTTCCGGTACTATTGCGATTGTTCCATTTTTGTGCAACTTAGATTGCTTATTTCAAATATTTTTAAGGACAGTGAGTGTTTTTGTGGAAAAGGCATGTGTTTAAAGTTCATAATGTAAGTCGAAAACGATGTTTACTTTTCAGGTGTGCTTACACATGTTCACTCTGGATTTCCTTAACCAAGTTGCGAATGGGCTGGAAAAAGACAGCGTGTGAGATGCTTTTTACTGAAATTTTATCCTGCAATATGCAAACATTTGACATATTCAATAACTGATAGCGAATCTCTTGCAGTTACCATTTGGCGGAGAAGAAGATACCGTCTATAAATGGCGACATAGTGGGACTAAAACTAGAACAGTTCATATTCGATTGCTTTCCTTATGCTCCTTCGACTGCACTTTTTGAGGTATTATTTCTTTATATTGTATGAAACACACACAAACCGATATTTGCAGGATTCAGTTAACTGTTAGCAAATCTCATTTCCTACTGTGGGGTTTCTTGTCTTTTTAGGTGTTGAGGGAGGAAGAGTTTGCACCGGTGAAGAACGCAAACGGGTCGAATTACGACACACCGGAAAGCGCAAGACTGTTGGTTCTACGACTGCATACACGTTGGGTCATAGCAGCTGGTGGATTTCTAACACATTCCGTTCCTTTATATGCGACTGGTAAAGAGCCCCATCCAACTCTTCTTTTCAGTTGATTCTTTTACTTCACTAACACTCATAGCTTAAATAGGTGTGGAAGTGTCACCATTGTGCTCGTACGCTGGAGAAAATCTAGAAGCGATTTGTCGGGGAAGAACCTTTCACGCACCATGTGAAATCTCCCTCTAATCTTCTTCTTTCTTTTTCTTATCTATTCTTGTAATTTTGTCATTGTCTTTGCTTTTTCTTTTGGCTTGGTTCTTCTTTTGTGTTGGTGTTTGGTCTCTATATATGAACTGTAACTGGCGGAGGTGGTCAGTAGTCTCTTTTCAATGTGTTACTCTTCATTATTGCAACAATAGTGAAGTCTCCGAAATTTTGGTGTTACTCTTCATTATCAACGAGACATCTTGAAGTTAAAAAGGGTCTACAAAATTTGGTTTGAGTAAGCTCGAATTTGGCAGGAAATGAATTATTAATTGACCCACCACAAATCCTTTTATAACAAAGAACAAGGAATGAATGAGTAATCAGAACTAACTGGTATATATCATGAAATTTCGAATCATACAAAAAATGGTAACCTATAAGGCTAAGATGTATCAATTGCATTTTATATGCCAACAAACTACAAACAGAAAATCTCCTGCAAGCTACGTCATATCATATCCTTATCGTCAAGATGCTTCGGGCAGTTGAATTGCTTAGTCCAACACCAAATGCCTTGAATAAATCCGTTCACCGATCTTATATCGAGGAGTCTGAATACATCTCCGCTATGCAGAGGGAATTCAAATAACCAAGAACTCAGCTTCTTCCGCATCTGAAGTCACGTTCTTGTTCTTTCTCATTTTGTTGCGAAGATCGGATAATATCGAATCCAAGGCTTCAAACTGAGGATGTGACTTGTCTCCAACAACAAAAAGATGGTTCTGCTTCCCCACCTTAACCCAACTGCAACCCGGCTGCTTCTTCAACCCTTTCTCCTTCATCTTCATTCTCATCTCTGCAGCTTCTTCCCTTTTCCCGTTCGCCGCATATATATTAGACATCAATACATAAGTCCCAGCATCATCCGACCCTGTTTCTAATACCTTCTTCACCACCTCCTTAGCAATACTCACTTCATTGTGAACATTACAAGCGGATAAGATCGCTCCATAGAACGATCTTGACAGCCTAGCGTCATCACAGTTGATAAAATTTGTAACATCTTTCAATCTACCAGCACGACCGCAGAGATCCACAAGACACGTATAGTGCTCTTCTCGCAGAGGAAGTGACTCGTCTCTCACAAGATCCTTAAAGAACTCCATTCCTTTCTCTACCAGTCCGGCATGGCTGCACGCAAATAGCAAGTTCAGATAGGTCACCGCACTAGGTTTGAACCCGTGTTTCCGCATCTGGTTATACATTTCAATTGCTTCCTTCCCATGCCCGTGATGTGCATAAACCGCAATCATACTGTTCCATGATATCAAATCCCGCTGGCATACCAGTCCATTATCGAACATCTTCCTAGCAGCAATCAGTTCACCGGATTTCGAGTACATGTTAAGAAGCGCTGAAGTCACAATTTCGTTCTTTTGGTGGACCGACTTAGATATCAACTGGTGAATCTGCTGCCCTTCTACAAGCCCAGCCAAGTCACTACAGGCGCTTAAAATGCTCACATAAGTTCCTACGTTAGGCTTAACACTGCCATCCCTTAACATCTTTGAGAAAACATTAAGTGCCTCTTCGTTCTCTTTATTCTCGACATATCCTGTAATCATCGTGGTCCAGGAAATGACATTCTTTTCAGGCATCCGGTCAAATAAACCACATGCTTTGTTCATTTCCCTATTCCGTATAAATCCTGTGATCATTGTATTCCATGAAGCAAAGTCCCTCTCCGGCATCACTTGAAAGAGTTGGTCAGCTTCGTCTATCCTATTGTTTTGTGCATAACCTGTGATCATTGCATTCCAAGAAATGATATTTCTCTCAGGCATACAATCAAAAAGTCGTCTCGCTTCATCTACCTTACCGTTCTTTGCCAATCCATCGACCATAGCAGTCCATGAAACGACATCCCTTCTAGGCATTCTTTCGAATAGATTCATCGCCTCATCTATCCTCCCACGCTGCACCAGCGCTTTAACCATTGAGTTCCAAGAAACAATGTTTCTCTCAGGCATTTCATCAAACAGTTCCAGGGCTTTATCAATTCTCCCACTTTGAGCATACCCATCAATCATAGTATTCCAAGAAACTACATTTCTCTCAGGCATTTCCTGAAAAAGCATCTCAGCTATAGAAAGCTGCTTAGATCTCAAGTACCCACTAACCATGGCTGTCCAAGTCACCACATTTTTCCTAGAATCAACCCTATCGAACAATTCCCTAGCTTCTCTCATATCCCCTAACTTAATATACCCAGTAATCACATGCGTCCATGTGACCACATCTCTCTCAGGCAATCCGTCGAACAGTTTGCGTGCTTCTGCAATTTTACCTACTTTGCACAGCTCCCCAATCAGCCATTCGGGTTGTGGCACACGTGGTCTTGAGCTGGAAGAGTAAATCGAACGTACGAGATTAAATAGTTGCACGGATCGGTCATTGTCTGAGCTGGGAAATACCGATGATCTTTTGTAGTAACTTCTCAGGCGCGACAATGCGCGAGATTGCATCAGCTAAAAGATAGCAATAAGTAATCTTATTTACTGCGTAGGTCGATAATAGGGAAAGACAAGTGTTGAAGCGACCAAGGAGCTTTTTCTCAGAGATACTCGAGTTGTCAAAAACTGAGGCTTGGCTCCTGTCGTGGTCGTCAATGGCGTTTGTAAAACATTGTATGCTAGGAAGAACAAACTCTCGGAAGAACACTGATTTTACAAAGTGACCCATAATATTTATACTTTATTACAAAGTGACCCCCTGTTATAAGTGAACTTTGAAAATAGGGGACTTTTGCAGCAAAACAAGCTCATTTTGGCTTGTATGTCGTGTTTGGCACAAGACAAATCATATTTTGATATTTGGTTTCCTATTACCTTATTCATTTCAATTGTATGGACCTTTGAGTCAAGTCAAAAAAGAAGAAGAAAAAAGAGTCAAGCATAAGGAGCTTGACCAAGAACTGGTTCAAGCTCAGCCAATTGTTGCCTCAAAAAATTGTAGACAGACTCTGTAGAATCCGAAGCTATTCTAACCACAACTCCCTTTCCCTGCAACATATACAACTTTGATTAGCCATTTACAGTCTTTTAATATTGTCTAGTTTTATGTAAAGCTATATATGGTTCACGGTTTCCTGATTGTAGGAAGTGGAAAGAAAGGATGATACCAACCTCAGGGCCGAAAGTGCTACAGGAAGCTATAAACTCTGGTTTCATGAAGCGATTACGAGAGCTTGACTCAGACTTGTGTCTCCGAGAACTATAAGAGAGCTGTAATTGTTCTGACATCATGTTTTTCACATTTTCTTGGACTTGCTTTTGGATTTCCTTCAGCTTTGCCCTTGATCCATTTTCAAACATATTTAGCAAAGATCCAAATTCTCATAGAGAGCACTACCAACTCTAAAACGTGTTCTAAATGTTTTGCAATTGCATACCCGAAGAGTATGACCATTGCTATAGCTTGATAGTCTTGCATCCGTTCGGCTATGCTTTGGATGCTCCTCTTCTCTAGTAGCACCTGCAATGAATAAACCATTACCAAAGGAAGATCTAACCACGCTCATGAATGTTCTATCAATACTTCATACACGATTTGCAAGCGGGATTTTACTTGGTTTAAGGTAAACCATTCTCTACAAATCTGAAAGTGGGTATGAGATTTTAACTAACTGTGTCAAGGAATAAAGGGTGATCATCTTCCAGGTAGACGTTGTTGATGCTCTTATAAAACTCGAAATCCCATTTTTCGCCATTAGCGTGACGCCCGCTTGTGATCCAATCCACAAGGACCAGATTGGAATCTGAAAGCAATCTAAAGATCTGTTTCTGATAGTACCGGGCAGTGGAGAAGCAAGTCACTGGATCTGGTATCACAACCAAAAGAGCTTCACTCCCGATTCTCGCCTACTGCACACAACAAACCGAAAGATCAATCAGGAACATGAATCAAAGAAAATGGTCCTATTCTATTGCAATAGCACTCTGTTCTACTAAGAAAGCTCAAAATGATTTTAGTAGAAATGTGAAAGAAACATTACTTCCAATATCTGTTCAGAACACTTTGATCCTATTGCCTTGTACACCTGTGTGAAATCACAAGATCCATCAACAGAAAGTCAACCACGTAGGATGAAATTAGTGTCCATTGCAAAGAGAGAGAAAAGCCCTAAATTGATTCAACCTTAGTAGAAGACTGCGTTGTAATAACTGCAGTGCATCCATCACCAATTGTGAATTCACATGAAATCGAATCGCCCTACATAATTTGAACAAGAACTAGATTGATTCAAGCGCATCGATGGCAAATTCATTAATAAAGAGACAGAGAAATAGGGAAATACAGAGACAATGCCGCCACCATAAGTGATACTGTAAATCCAGACAACGTCAGTTCCAGCAGGAGCTGCCTGAAAGTTCAGTGTCGCCGGAACTTTAATAACTAAAGATTGAAAATTCGAAACTGTGAACTCTACGTAGAGAGAGAGAGGAGACCTTGCTAGGAAGTAAGAACTTGAGAGGATACTTCGAGAAGCAGCTCGTAGCTGTAGATCTTCCTCCCACTTTCTCCACCACCACTTTCCCTGTCGCCATCTCTGATCTCTCTCCACACTGTCGTCGACTTTCTCACTCCAGTTTGAGTAGAAATGTTGAATATTTTATATGCAAATCTCATCAGTTTCTGGATGTAGAGAAAGATATGATTTTGGGTGAAAAATGTCAAATTTATAAGTAGGAACAGCTCTCAGGTTCTAATCATACATAAACTCGAACGCAATCCAAATTAATGTTACAACAGTTTTATTTCCCACTCTTTGTGTTTTGTTTGGTGGGTTTTCTTCTTCAGAAACTCTCTTGGATGTGTTTATAAGAGCAAAACTGGAGGGATGTGTCCTTAATGGCGGAAATGTCTAACGTTGGTGAAGAGCAGAGAGACTCCATACTTTTTGCAGCAATCAATAGCGTCTTGGTCTCTAATACTGCCTCCAGGTTCTGCTATCACTCCTATTCCCATCTGGCACGCCTCTTCCACCGCATCTTTCCAAGCTGCAATTCACACAACAACAAATTTCCAATTCAGAACGGCTAACATTTGTTGATTGATGAGTCATTTCAGACAGAAGAATGGTTTCGGAGAGAAAAATATATATACCGAATGGGAAGAATGCGTCACTGGCCAAGGCAGCTCCTTTAGCTTCCTCCCCAGCTTTCTTGAAAGCTATTCTCAGACTCTCTACTCGGTTTGGCTGTCCGCTTCCCATCCCCAGCATACAATTGTTCTATGAGCCAACCCAAGAATCAGAATAAACTACTAGCAAACAAGTACAGAAAGAGAAACAAGAAAAGGAATCAGAGAGGAAAATCCAACCTTTGCTATCACAATGGCATTGCTCTTGACATGCTTAACGCAGAGCCAGGCAAATTTTGCATCCGCAAGTTCGCTTTCAGTCGGAGTTTTGTCTGAGACAGAATTGAAGCTGATGTCTTCTGGAGTTAAATCGTCCGAGTCCTGAGCCAACCAGCCGCCACCAACCTGTCTGAGCGATAGTTTCCCTTGGTCATTCTTTTTAGCTTCGAGGATCCTCAAAGTTTTTGATTTCCCTTTGAGGACTTCAAGACCTTTAGCAGTATACTTTGGAGCAACCACGATTTCATAAAACATTCTAGTTTCCCCGTCTGTTGGGCTCCTGAACTCTCGGATCTCCCTCGCAAGAACCTAGAGACAGTTACAGATCACTAAACAATTGAATAATGTATGGGACAACAGTAGTTTGACTTTTGATTACCTCGTCAACTTCAACATTGAAAGCTACAATGCCACCAAAGGCACTAACTGGGTCAGCTTTTACAGCTAGCCGGTAAGCCTCAAGAATATCATCACGAGAGGCCACACCACAAGGATTTGTATGCTTCACGACTACACATGTTGGGTTTTCAAATTCCGACACACAGTTCCATGCAGCGTCAGCATCAAGATAGTTGTTGTATGACATTTCCTGCTCACAGAAATAAATAGAAAAGTTAAACATAATAAGGCTTGAAAGCGAGGATAAGGATATAAATGGCAGTTTAAAACTATTTGCTCTGTAAATTACACCGGACAGAAAAAGTAGCATACTTTCTTACCTTTCCATGATGCTGAATCGCTGTTGCGATACCACCGGCATTCACTTCAGCAAGGCTCTTATCAACATAAAATGCAGCTTTTTGATGAGGATTTTCACCGTAACGAAGAGAACTCTTAAGTACAAGCGGAACTGTAAAGCTGGGAGGGAACTTCTCTTCTGAGAAAGACATGAATATCAATCAATGTAAGTTGCCAATTGCCATAACTAGTGTAAGGAGGATCACATAAAAACAATCACATACTTCCTTCAGTCTGCTTCCATAGCCATTCTGAAACCGCAGAATCATATGCAGCAACATGCTGAAAGGCCTTCCACGCAAGTTTTCTGCGGAATTGTTGGTCGCTCTGTCCTCCTTTGAGATACTCCAAAACAGCTTGATAATCTCCTGAATCGACAACAATGAGAACGTCTTTGTGGTTCTGTTGAAAAAACAATAGAAAATATACATTTATAATCTTGAAAATAATCTTGCAAGTGTAAAGAAAAAGTCTCATATGCACAGATATATGTATTACCTTAGCAGCTGCTCTAATCATAGCAGGGCCACCAATGTCAATGTTCTCAATCCCATCCTCAAAACTGATCCCACCTGGAGCAGTAACTTTTTCATAGAACGGGTACAAATTGACAACCACAACATCAAATGTACCTGTCATAGAATTAAAAAAAAAAAAGGTACAGTTAAACATAAGGAGACACTATAAATGACTTAGTCTCAAGCTTAATGTAGAGGATCAATCAAAGGTCAAAACTCACCAATCCCATGCTCATTAAGAGCTTCCATATGATGCTCCACATCCCTTCTAGCGAGGATACCACCATGTATGTTTGGATGCAAAGTTTTCACACGGCCATCAAGCTTTAAGAGAAGAAAAAAAAAAAGGAGAGCTAAGTTTAATATACTAAACTCAACAAAACAATGGTATAAACCAAAACTTAAATATAAATATCAGCGAGATCACAAGACCAAAACTTTTAGCAAGAGCAGCGAGCATAAGAGAAAAGAAAAACATGCCATTTCTGGAAAATGAGTAAGCTTCTCCACTTTGGTCACAGAGACTCCAGCATTCTCCAAAGTAGAGGCAGTTCCTCCAGTAGAAACAATAGTGTATCTACACAAATATCAATGAAAAAAGGAATCATTTACATATAAGATAGAAACAAAACCAAAATTTGTATAGTTCTAAGTAAGAGAGAGTTGTGAAGAACACATACCCCAATTCTTGCAGACCGTTGCCAAGAGAAGCCAAGTCCCTCTTGTCAGATAGAGATATCAAAGCTTGCTTCTCCCCTGATTCAATTAAAGCCCGATTATTTGAAAATCACTAAAACGTAACTGAAAATCGATCACTGAATTTGAAATTGCAGCAAAAAGAAAAATTGTAAACCAGAGGAGCCTGAGGATTGCGGCTGATTCCTCTGAGCAGTCTGAGACTCTGCCATGGCTCGAACAGCAACGAAACTTGGACACAGCGACGTACGATAGACCTGCTCATTGAAAATTCCACTAATATTAAAAAGTTTAGCAGAACATGAAACAAAGACACAAAGGAACACGTCCACACACAGAGGAGAACTCACAGGCTGAGTAAAACGAAAAGGCGCGACGGATTTTTTGCGAAACAAGCCGCAGAGAATATCGCCGGAGCGAGCACTCACGGAGGTGGCGGTGGCGGCTGAGCTGAGCATAGTAGTCTGATTTTGAAACAGTGTGTAGTGTTGAGCTCTGTTAGGTTTTGTGATTTTGCGGCTAATTTTGGAAATAAATTAGAAAAAAAAATAAAAAAAAAAGGAAAATATGTAATTTATTATTGGCGTCAGGTGGAATTATGTATTTATTATTATGGCCTTGACAGTTAGATTACACCTGGAATATTTGGAAAATTGGAATAAAGCTTCTCTTTTTATTTCCCCCAAAAATAAAACTAAACTATTTTAACTCCAAATTTTAAAAAATTTAGTAGAAACCAAAATTCTCAAGTGTAAACTAATTAGTAAGAAATAAAACTTTATTGGATCAGAGTGGTAATATTACAAAAGACTAACTATGGAGATGACGAAAGCTTCTTATGTTTTATATGATATTTTATTTGCTTTTCAGAATTTTAAATAATGTAAGTAGATAACAATTATTTTATTGGTAGGCATAATAGTTTTTTTCTCGAGAATATAGTTTTGTTTTTCGAATTGTCAAAATTAGAAGAGAGATTTTAAGGAAGGACTTGGCTTCTTCTCCTACTCATCGATCGTCAAACCGAGGACGCTTCACAGTCTCTGGTGCCGCCTTTCCTGGTATAAACCTTTTTCTCTACTTCTCTCCTTCTTTGCTTACTCGTCTTCCTTTTAGGTGTATGCTGTTTTTGAATTTTGATCATTATTATCGAAAATCTCTGGATCCGATGTGTTTCCACCTGAATTTCGGGTAATGATACTCAGATCTTGCATTTTCTAGAGTTTCAGTGGTTTTGATGGCTTGATCGGCTTTTGTTTTTTGGTTGGGTAGAGGTTTTTAGCTCAGTTTTTGGTTCGAAATGACGCTTATTTGTTTCCTTTTTGAGGTTTGGAATTGTTTCACGGACTTGATTGAATTTTGGATTTAGTTCTATGTTTTGATCTGTTGATTTACACTCTCTCAAAGTTACGATGGGTTTGCTAATAGTTTGGTGAAGTTGATCGATTTTAGTTTCAGCGATTCCTGTTAGTTTAAACTTGAAGAGACTAGAAAGTAGTCATTTTAGCTAGTTTCATGTTGGAAAGTATGCACAGTCAGATATTTGTACTGGATGATCTGTCCCTGCTAGAGTAAAGAGTTTTATTGGTTTGTATACCGAAAATGTTCCTTAAATAGTATGGTTTTCTGAGTTTTAGCCGTATGCTATTTTGGTTTTTTTGTTCTTGAATATGTTTGACTACTTGAGTAAAGTTACTCTTCTCCTATTTCAGGCACCTCAATGAGAGTTTGAGTTGTTCATGATAGAAGTCGTCCTGTTCTGCAGCCAAAACGTTAGAAATTTGCGAAGGATGCTTATGCAAAGATTTTACTTGGGTCATGATCATGATATGTCGCCTACAAGCGTTTGTGAGGGAGCTTATGAACTAGATAGATAGACACCTTGAGAAAGAAAACATGGATCAAGCAAAAGGTTATGAACATGTTCGGTATACTGCCCCTGACCCTAGAGATGAGGGACTTGGCTCCATTAATCAAAGGTTTTCCCACGACTCTTCAACTAATGTTAACACTTATGTACGACCTCCAGATTATGGTGTTTCAACCCCTGCTCGGCCAGTGCTAAACTACTCAATACAGACCGGTGAAGAATTTGCTTTTGAGTTTATGAGAGATAGGGTTATTATGAAACCGCAGTTCATCCCAAATGTGTATGGTGAGCACAGTGGTATGCCTGTTTCTGTTAACTTAAGTGCTCTGGGAATGGTTCATCCAATGTCAGAGAGTGGCCCTAACGCTACAGTGCTTAACATAGAAGAAAAACGTCAGAGCTTTGAGCACGAGAGGAAACCCCCTTCTAGAATTGAAGATAAGACCTATCATGAACTGGTCCAGTCAGCCCCAGTTATCTCTTCGAAAAATGATACTGGTCAAAGGCGTCATAGTTTGGTTTCTTCTAGAGCTTCTGATAGCTCTTTGAACCGTGCGAAGTTCTTGTGTAGTTTTGGTGGTAAAGTTATACCCCGCCCCAGAGATCAGAAACTTAGGTATGTAGGTGGTGAAACGCGTATCATACGGATTAGCAAGACTATTTCTTTCCAAGAACTCATGCATAAAATGAAAGAAATATTTCCTGAAGCACGCACCATAAAATATCAGCTGCCAGGAGAGGATCTTGATGCCCTAGTCTCTGTATCTTCTGACGAGGATTTACAAAACATGATGGAAGAATGTATCGTGTTTGGTAATGGAGGATCTGAGAAGCCCAGGATGTTCTTGTTTTCAAGCAGTGATATAGAGGAGGCTCAGTTTGTTATGGAACATGCAGAGGGTGATTCTGAGGTTCAGTATGTTGTTGCTGTCAATGGGATGGATCTAAGTTCACGGAGAAGTTCCCTTGGATTAAGTCCTCCCGGGAACAATTTGGATGAACTACTTCATGGGAATTTTGATAGGAAGATCGATCGGGCTGCTACAGAACCAGCAGTGGCTTCGCTTACTCCCTTAGCAGGTAATGAATCTTTACCAGCGAGCCAAACTTCTCAACCTGTAACAGGATTTTCTACTGGAAATGAGCCATTTTCACAGCCTTATCTAGGACAACAATTGCAGTTCCCCGGACTTGGTAACCACCAAATTTACACGTCAGGTCACATGGCAAGCATAGGCTATATAGATGAGAAGAGGTCTGCTCCTTTACATGTTCAACCACAACCTCATTATATCCCGTATTCTGTGAATCCTGAAACACCTCTTGAAAGCCTGGTGCCCCACTATCCACAAAAACCTGAGCAAGGATTTTTGCGTGAGGAGCAGATCTTTCATGTACAAGATCCAGAAACTTCATCAAAAGAGGCCAAAATGAGAAGAGATGACTCATTTCAGAAGGTAAATGATCATCCTATATCTACTGTCGAGAGCAATCTTTCAGCAAAGGAGCCAAAGATGAGGAGAGAATCCTCAACCCCAAGGGTCAATGAGTATCCTGTTTCTTCTATGCCTAGTGATTTAATAGTCCCAGATGACCTCCCGAAGGAAGAAGCTCCAATTGTCACACAAACATCTAGTTCAACACCAGATCCAAGTTCTTCAACTCTCTCAGAGAAAAGTCTTAGGAAATCCGAGGACCATGTTGAGAACAATCTGTCAGCAAAGGAGCCAAAGATGAGAAAAGAACACTCCACCACAAGGGTCAATGAATATTCCGTTTCCTCTGTATCTAGTGATTCTATGGTCCCAGATCAAGCCCTCAAGGAAGAAGCTCCTATTTCCATGAAGATATCCAATTCAACACCAGATCCAAAATCCTTGGTTTATCCAGAAAAAAGTCTTAGAACATCCCAGGAGAAAACGGGTGCCTTCGATACAACAAATGAAGGCATGAAAAAGAATCAGGACAATCAATTTTGTCTGCTTGGAGGATTCTCAGTATCTGGACATGGTACTTCAAATAATAGTTCATCTAATGTGAGCAATTTCGACCAGCCTGTGACTCAGCAAAGAGTCTTTCATTCTGAGCGAACTGTACGAGATCCAACAGAAACTAACCGTTTGTCTAAATCTGATGATTCCCTTGCTTCTCAATTTGTAATGGCTCAAACAACATCAGATGCTTTCCTGCCTATCAGCGAATCATCTGAAACTTCTCATGAAGCAAATATGGAGTCCCAGAATGTTCATCCTACTGCGCCAGTAATACCAGCTCCTGATAGCATCTGGACAGCCGAGGGTAGTATGTCACAGTCTGAAAAAAAAAACGTGGAAACTAACACCCCGGAGCATGTAAGTCAGACAGAGACTTCAGCAAAGGCTGTTCCACAAGGACACAATGAGAAGGGGGATATAGTTGTTGATATAAATGATAGGTTTCCTCGTGAGTTTCTTGCTGATATATTAAAAACGAAAGAGTCTCTGAACTTCCCTGGATTAGGGCCATTGCATGCCGATGGAGCTGGTGTGAGTTTAAATATTCAGAATAATGACCCTAAAACTTGGTCGTATTTTCGAAATTTGGCGCAGGATGAGTTTGAGAGGAAGGATCTATCCCTTATGGATCAGGACCACCCTGGATTTCCCACTTCCATGACTAACACCAACGGAGTTCCTATTGATTATAGCTACCCACCATTGCAGTCTGAGAAAGTTGCCTCAAGTCAGATACATCCACAAATCCACTTTGATGGAAATATCAAGCCAGATGTGTCTACCATTACCATACCTGATTTGAACACAGTAGACACACAAGAAGATTACAGTCAGTCACAAATCAAAGGTGCTGAAAGCACGGATGCAACTCTGGTAAGCTTATTGTATTCAACCTAAATATGGAAAATCTAATAATTTCACTACTGGCAACGTCTCAACTGATATTTTTCTAATTTCCATAAATTTGATATGTAGAATGCTGGAGTTCCTCTTATTGACTTTATGGCTGCGGATAGTGGCATGAGGTCTCTGCAGGTATGCATTTGTCAGCGTATGGCTTAACAATTTTACAAGCTGTTGCATTTGCCCTCTCTTTTTTAACCAGATACATACAACGACTGAGCCACCACCATTAGTGAACTGGACAGCATCACAACATAGGGCCTGAATAGTTGTTCTAGTGATTTTAAAACCCTAAGTACTCTTAAGCAGTACAGACCCTAAGTACCAGAAGGACTTTTATATTATGTCAACCAAGTTATGACTTTCCAATGCAACCTTTTAGCTGTCTTTCTGTTTTTGGTATTCGTCTGTTCTTGTTTAAAGGACTTTTGTAGAATAGGTATAATGTACCCCATTGGCAGGTGAAATCATTGGAACCTTAGAAATCTTTTGTCAATCTTGCTCCTGGTTTTCTCACTGATGGAGAAAAAATAAAGCGACTGTATCCATTTTGTCTTCTGTTTCAGGTCATTAAAAATGACGACTTGGAAGAACTGAAGGAATTAGGTTCTGGTACTTTTGGAACTGTTTATCACGGAAAATGGAGGGGTACAGATGTTGCTATCAAGCGAATAAAAAGGAGCTGTTTTATTGGTCGTTCATCTGAACAAGAGAGATTGGTGAGCTTTCTCTCTGAAGGAGTTAAGGTTTCTGGTTGTATAAGTACATTGGCCACTGCGTGGTTCTGCCAAATTAAATTATCTTTATGCTTTAGGGTAACTAGAGTACTGCTAGAAGAACACTACTACTATCTGACCCCACAATTGACCTTTTAGTTGTCCATTTTTCTTTAGGGTAGATGCTTGTTATGAGCAAGAAGTTGGCATTCTCTGTAGAATCTTACTTGATTTCTCATTCAGTGCAGAAACATGACTCTTTCTTTCGAGAAAGTTGCATTAGTTTAATTGGTTTTCAGTTTCACCAACCACTGCTTGAAAATTTCAGACCTCGGAGTTCTGGCATGAAGCAGAAATTCTTTCAAAGCTTCATCATCCAAATGTTATGGCATTTTACGGCGTAGTGAAAGATGGACCAGGAGGAACTTTAGCTACAGTGACAGAGTACATGGTCAATGGATCGCTCAGGCATGTTCTGCTCAGCAACAGGTAATTATTTAATACAGCTCGTCGGAATCCTTGCTTCCTCAAGATAGCTCTAGTTTATACCAATTCAATTTTGGCAATTACAGGCACCTTGATCGACGTAAGCGACTTATCATTGCAATGGACGCAGCTTTTGGGATGGAATATTTGCACTCAAAGAGCATAGTGCATTTCGATTTGAAGTGTGATAACTTGCTTGTCAACTTAAAGGATCCCGCCCGTCCCATATGCAAGGTGACTTTCTAGGACAGTTTTAGAACATAATGATGCAACATTTTCATTTTCTTTTGTTTATGTAACAAAGAGATGATGCTTTATGCAGGTTGGTGATTTTGGTCTGTCAAAGATAAAAAGAAACACTTTGGTCACTGGCGGTGTAAGGGGAACCCTCCCTTGGATGGCTCCCGAGCTACTTAGTGGAAGCAGCAGCAAAGTTTCTGAAAAGGTATGAGTCCCTAACATTCTTGTGCAAGTAAATGACTTGCAATGCTCTCAAATTAGTTGTTGGTAATGGTAGATGAAAAACAAATATAACCCCTTTTTGTACTTATTTAGTTTCAATGCCCTTTACATGATTTTGCAAGTAATATCGCCATGGATACTTCATTTACACACAGGTTGATGTGTTCTCTTTCGGAATTGTCTTATGGGAAATTCTTACCGGTGAGGAACCCTACGCCAATATGCATTATGGGGCAATAATCGGTAAGCCTGGGCTAATGCACCATAACATCCCTATACACATTCAGTTCTGACTTCACGCTTTGCAGAAGTCTGAATCTCTTACCATTTGTTACTCGTGTGACAAAATTGTAGGAGGCATAGTGAACAATACATTGAGACCAACCGTGCCAAACTACTGTGACCCGGAGTGGAGAATGCTGATGGAGCAGTGTTGGGCTCCTGACCCATTTGTTCGACCTGCGTTCCCGGAAATAGCCAGACGTCTCCGCACCATGTCCTCCTCTGCGGTCCACACAAAACCACACGCTGTCAACCACCAAATCCACAAGTAATCTATCAATTTATTATTGCTGGTACGTAAATCGTAAAAAATGGTTTGTGTATAAAATATTTCCTTGCTGCTTCTTTCGGATTTGAGTGCTACAGTTTCAAGGATTGGTGTTGATTTGTACAAGAAACCCTAAAAGCACATATTGTATAGCCATTTTCATTATCATTGAGTGTAAGTAAATTGTTTTTTTTGGTACAAAGACTTGGACCTTCTTTCAATAAAATAAGATCAATCTAATGTATATGTATGGTTTTTGTTTTAATAGCTGATAAAATAGTCATTCCATTGTTTGTTTAATAACTTGGCAAACCCAAAATTTTGATATAACTATACAACATCATAGACATTACATACAAACAGAATATAACAACACATACATATACATATATTATACATAGAAAATCTGACCAACATTCAAAAGGCTCTCTTGAGGAACATTGTAGATAACACTATGTTCTCTGCAAATCTTCCTAAGAAATGCATACACATAGTCAATCGCTATCTTCTTGTAGAACCTCGCTTCCCTCCTGGCTCGAACCACCGTGTTCCCCATTATGTGTACCACTCCTGCGTCCCTGCACCCGTTTATGAACTCCAGCTCGTCTACTCCACTCATCTGGCTCGACGCTGTCACTGTGTTGCTCACCCGTTTCACTGGGGTTATTGACTCTATCGAGTCAAATGTATCAAACGTTGCCAGATTCTCGTTCTCATTCCCATTCCCGAGCGTGTCTTTAAGCTGTTGCTGGCTTCCGCAGATGCTGTAGTCATCGGAATCCGAACAGCCTCCTTCCATCATCGATTCAAGGCGTACGTACAAGAAGAGGCTCTCAAAGAGGCGTTTTTCAAAGTCATCATCTTTCTTGTGCAAGTCTCTGTATCCGTACCTGTTAACAATGGACGACCAAATATGTAACAGTTAATACAAAGAGTGTTCAATCGACAGTAATCACCGCATAACACTATTTCAGATGGTTACCTTGCGACGCAACGGAACATGTGGAAATTTTTTGGACCAATCCTTTTAACGAGGAACCGCTCTTCCTCGGGTACGGTGTAAACTGGGAGGTTCTTGACGCATACGAACACCACAACTGAGTGAATGGCCGGTAGGTTTGTGATGAAATGAGAAAAAATATGAGGGACTCCACTAGCTAGTTCAGTGTAAACGAGGCCAACCCCCGGAACCCGAACAAGCCCAAGGCTAGGACCCAGACCGAGGATCCAAGCCATTGAGACTCTACAGTGCATTTCAAACTCATATCTCTTTAAAGTTCCGTAGTGCCATACCCACATGATGAGGAGAAAAGCTGCAGCGATCACGAGCGGTACCCAACCACCTTGGTCGATTTTGAAAAGCATGGCCGAGAAATAAGTGCACTCCACGACAAGTGAGAGCACGGTGAATATGAGAACCAGAACCCAATGGCAACGCCACACTAGGATCATGATCAGCGTCATAAGCAGTGTTGTCACGAGCATGACGATCACAACTGCAGTCCCATAAGCGTTTCCTATCTGACTCTGGTTCTTGAATCCAGCGGTGACAGCAATGCAAAGGATCATTAGGATCCAATTTATGTCAGGAACGTAAATCTGACCGAGGAATTTCCGGGAAGTATGCACCACTTTAACTCTTGGAAAGCAACCATGGGCTAGAGCTTGCTTGACTAAGGAGAATGTTGCCGAGATAGTAGCTTGGCTCGCCACAATCGCTGCAGCGGTTGCAATAATGAACATTGGCCAATACACACTTCCTGCAAAACACAAATGTGTACTTAAATCTTAACGTTTGTCTACACAGATTTGTATACGAAAGACGAACTTAACCGAAGAAAAAACCTGGAATGGAACGGTAAAACGCATCAGCTACATGATCCGGATACCTCCTAATGTACGCAGCTTGTCCACTATAAGCCAAAAGAAGGCAAGGAAACACGATTACCGTAAAAGCGATTTGCACAGCTGAGACCGGAAAATGCGATAGATCAGCGAAGAGTGCTTCGATTCCTAACATTTTCATAGGCATGGCAAGAAAACGAAATATATCAAGATCAAGAAAATAAGAACTGTTGAAGAGCAGAATGAACTAGATTTTTGTTTCCTTACCTGTTATACTAAGCATAATGCCTCCAAGAGAGGTCCAACGATCCCGACCTCCTCTCTTAAAATACCGATATATATAAACCGGAGAGAAAGCTTTCAAGACACTAGTATCATGTTTCCAGATATTGTACATACCAATACTTGCGATAGAGAGAAACCAGAGGAAAACAATGGGCGCAAAAAGCCAACCAACCCGGTCTGTTCCATAATGCTGTACGCTAAACAAGCTGACTAATATCACAACAGCAACAAAAACAACAACACCTGTAATAGTAACCACCAAACTTATGACTATTATTATTGACACCACGAGATGTTTCAGGATTAAGTTCAACGCATGTAAAAATGTTAAATACCATTGCTTATGTGAGGAAGGTTTACTCTTAGCCCACCAGCAGCTGAGAGAACTGCAAAAGCAAATGTTGACAAGTGAACATTTTCATTACTCTTAGGCCTAAATCACATACTTGAAAGGGAAAATGAACTACATACCAGAAATAGCGGGAGTAAGGATACCATCGCCGATGACCATACACGTACCAACAAGAACTAAAATAAGAAGCGCCGTTTTTCTAGATGTCCGCTTTTCTAACCATCTTTTAGTCTTAGCAGCAAAGGAATGCTCATGGAACGTAGTGCGGCTGTAAGTAGTAAGCTCTTCATCAGTACGGTGTTGGTTCTGAATTGTTTTGACTTTGGCATGTCTACAGAGTAATGAATACAAAGCAAACGTCCCACCTACAAAGACAATCAAGTCAGTAACACCGATTATAAAAAACAGAGGAAATAAAGCTTGTGAATTGAGGAAACACTACCTTGACCATTATCATTTGCTTTACATACAACGAAAACGTATTTGAGGAGAGGGATGAGTGTGAGTGAATAAATAATGAGAGATAGAGCTCCAATGATATCTTCTGGATCTTTGATCCCATGAGGAAATGTATTGTAGAAAACATATAGAGGAGATGTCCCTAAATCACCATAAACAACACCAAGACTCTGAAATGAAAGCTGCAGAAGTAGAAGAGCCGAGAATTTCTGCAAAAATGTTGTTATTGTTATGTCATCGAAACTCTAACATGATCAGAGACAAGAAATGGAAATGAATCTGTAATAAAAAAAAATGATACCTTTTCTCTGTACATGTTTCTAAGTCGACCAGCTTCTTCATCCATGGATTGATCAAGCTTCTGGTCCAAATCCCACATGCTACCTCTCTCATCACTCTCTTCTTCATCAATCTCACCACCCATCGTTGCTGCTTCTACTCTTGCCGCCATTTAAAACTACTTTTGATTCTAACACAATAAAAACCAACCTTCCTCTCAAGACCAGATCTTTTTACACAAGCAAAACCTGAATTGGTTTCGAATCTTTAAAAAAGGTAAAACTTTCACAAACAAGAAAGATTGTTCAAGAAAAAGAAAAGTTCCTAAAGAGGAATGTCGTAAGAGCTTACATATACTAATTACAATAACTGCCAAAAAAATTTGAGAAAAGATATCGAAATACTAGCTAATATATCGTGTTAATTAACAAGCAGCCAAAGATAATCAGGAACATGTAACAATCAAACAAGTATCAAATAAAAGAATATGCCAAAAAAATCAAAACTTCAACAGTAAACCCAGCAAAACTAAACAAAAATCAATAAACAACACTTAGAGAATTCCAAAAACCAACCCCGACATTATTTCTATGGAGGATAAACACAACGAACTGGAAAAATTATGTCTTTATATAAGAAAACAGATTCTCACTGTTCCATCGGTGGGTCCTGTTCGATTCAGGACCATCGAATAAAAGAATATAACACTGAAATAAAACGAGGACTATTGAAGTTACCAGAACAAAATAGAGTTTCCCTTTTACAGAGTTATGTTGTTCTCTGGGGAATTGAGAAAGGAGAAAGGAAGAAAACGCAAGAGAGAGCTGCGTTTTGACTTCTCTTTCTCTGCAGCTGATTAGAGAGTAAAAAAGATACAGGCAAATTGAGAATTCTATAGAGAGAAAGAGAGAGACAAAGTACGCATATGATTCTGATTTCTGACAGATATGAACGTGGAGAGTTTTTATTGGAACTATCGAAGAAATTATTTAACTAGTGTTCTGACTGAAAGTACAATTCTTTTTACCCACTCAAAAACTACTCTGCGTTTTTATTGGGGAAAAAAAAATCAAGTTCAAAAAGGGCAAATAAACTGATTAGTATGATGATGTAAAAAAAAGATGAAGAAGATAAAATTTAGAGCTATTTCACTGGATCAATTTTTCACAATAAACGGTGGGAATAAGCACCATCACCAGAGTGGGGTCAGATGTAGTTTTGGTAGAAACATTTGGTTTTTCAAGATTGCATTAAAGCTACCTAAAAGAAGTAGTGATTTGGGTTTGGTGAATAATAATAAATGATGAAAGAAAACACTTCGTTTTCAAGATGTGCATAGTTACCTAAACCAAATTTCCAAGTAGAAGCCGATGAAACAATTGTTGATGTAAATGGTTGAAACTTGCGTTTAAAAGTTGAAATGACCCAATTCACAGTCTTAAAACATATGTTTACAATCGGGTGGTTGGATTTTTTATAAGGCTTATAGTTTAAGTTGTTAAAAATTTATATATTATAAACTTAGGTTTTAATTCAAGAAAATTGACAAGTATTAGTGGTTTGTGTGCTAGTGTTCTCACTATATCATTGGATTCAAATATACATTCATATGTATGTAGCTGAAAAAAAATATAAAAAAATAGTATATAAAGTATTGTAATGAAATGAATGAATTTATCCAAAAAAAAGTATTGTAATGAAATGTAACCGTCAACAAATTTCACCAACGGAAAATATCAAAAGCTGATTATGTGAAAAAGTGATTTTTAATTTTATTTTATCGTTCTTTGAATTCTAAACTGGTTATTAGATCTATATTATAGTATTAGATTTACCAGACATGTTTTCGAGTAGATAATGATATTGGTTGGAGTCTTGGAGGGAAAAAAAAAGAAGTTCTATGGATGCCAAACGTTTATTTTGGCAAATTTTAATCGTCGTTCAATTGTTTTGACCTTACGAACGTTTTTACCTATAAAAAGATTAAGAACGTTTGATATATAAAGAAACATTGACCGGGTTAACAAAAGTAATTTGTCTAATTTGGGTAATTAAACATGTCACGCCAGGTGATCCCGTACTTACCCTTTTAGGCAACAATAATTTAATATAGTCCTTTTAATAGGTGCACCCAAAAAAAAAAGTCCTTTAATTTATTAGACCCCTAATTTCAAAAATTGACATTTTCTGTAGAAAAAGATATTCAGAAGATTCATAGCAAGATCAGTTGGATCCAAGAAAATGGTTTATTAACATTGAATAGACCTGAAGTTCATCAAAATACATTCCAGATAAATACAGTAAGTATTACATGACAAAAGCCTCACATTATTTAAACTAAGAGAATCACAATGGAAAGTTGTAGCCCTGTGTAGGGTAATACATATATTCTTTGTCACTGATTTTATCGATTAGTTATATAATATTTATATTTGTATATTCTTTGTCATAGCATCATTTATCAAGAAGTTCAAAGATTCACGAAAAGATCGAACTTTCAATTATATATTCACGTTATTATCAATTACTATTGAACCATTTATCAAACAAAAACAATAAAATATCCAAATTATATTGGACCATCCCATCCGTAATGCTGAACCAAGTTTCCTTTAAGTCTACTTTGGTTGTACATGCACATGAGATTTTGTTTTTGTAATAATCTCCATCACGTTCATTAGAAAATAAAAATAAAAATAATCTCCGTCACATGGTTACGTTAAAGTCTTTGTAGGTACTTAAAAAAAAGTCTTTGTAGATATAAAAAGCAATATAACAGCTTTAAAAACTATGATTGGAATCTTAGGAAAAAAAAAAAAAA
>Ga0041059_1000509_pt1 | contig 29518 bp, 16 predicted proteins | sample AraColnosormetaG_FD_56232 | JGI IMG/M metagenome (GOLD analysis project Ga0041059, IMG submission 56232) | Arabidopsis roots microbial communities from North Carolina, USA - Col MF nosort | ecosystem: Host-associated > Plants > Roots > Unclassified | place: USA: North Carolina | collected... | reverse complement strand
AATTTCAAAATGATTTTGAAAAAAAAAAAAAAAACTAGTAAACGCATTATATTTTTTGCGTTTAAAACAATCAGACTTTCAATTTATACGTAACCTGTGGACCGGAGTTTACATTATAGCTTTGTGAACTTGTTTAAGATGGTCCTGATGGTAGCTTATCCTAAATGTGTCCTTGAGAATTGTTTCCCGCGATTTTGTACCATCATCGTAGTGATCTATTCCTACAAAAATAAGTTAGCAAATAATACTTTTAGAAAAAGAAGAATTATTCAATTTAAAAATTATCTAAAGAGACGTAAAAAATCATTTGCTTTTTTTTTTTACCAAAAAATAAAATAAAATCATTTGCTGTTGATACTATAAAAAAGGTACAGTATATTATTTCTTGCTTACCATTCTCTTTTACATAGACGATAGGGTTATTGTATTTATCTTTGATATAGTTCAGAACTCTTCGCAAACCTTCTGGATGCGAGTGAATTTTGCCTCGATCATCCTGTAAGGAAAAATAAAATTTCTTGATATAGTACTGAATAATTTAGTCAAAACATTTCAAAATTTTGGGGATAAAAATGATTAAAATGTTACATACTCCTGGTCCAGTTTCGTGGTTACTGCGATTTATTACTGCTCACAAGTGATGTATAAAAAAAGTAGTTTAGTTTACGAGTTTCACTTGAATTTATTCATACAAAAAAATATATAAGAAAATGGATTTTAGCTTGGAACCTTACATTTCTTCTCAAAATGGTGATCAGTTCTGAATCGAGGTCGAGTATGATCGATATGAGGGAGATGAGCGGTGAAGTGTATGCTATAATAGTTTACTCCAATGAAATCTGATGAATTTATTAACATCTTTGATTGTTCTGGTGTGAAAGCAGGTAATCTATTTCCGACATGCTTTTTCATTGTTTCAGGATAATCTCCGTAAATCACCGGATTTAAATGCCTAACACAAAAACATTCAGAATATTATGTAAATAATTTTTATGATCCCAAAACATATAAATAATTATCACTTTAATTATAAAAGATAACGTACCACTCTAGTTCTAAGGGAAGGCCTCGTTCAACGGCTTCTTTGTCAGCAGACGATGTAGAGTCGTAAGGCTCAAGCCACCAAGGAGATATCACTATCCCAATCTTACCATCTTGTAAAGTCTGTCCCATGAAACACACTTGATTTATTTCTTAATACAATTAAACAATATCATCAAAATATTTCCATTAGATATGAACTTGTATATTTTTGACCACTGCCGTGTAATCCAGATTCAAATTCGATAGTTAATGTGTATATATGTGAGTTATATATGATAGAAAAAATGTGTATATAGTATACCTTGTTACAATTTCGGAACTCTTGTACTGCCGCAGCATGGGAAAGAAGAAGGTGATGTGATACAATGTAAGGCTCGATGGCCGAGTCACCGGCTTGACACCGACTATTCACCCATTTCGAGCACCGTCCAACCGCTTTGATGCCCGTGTCGTAGCCCGCAACACTTATAACATAAGGCTCGTTGATTGTTGTCCACATCTTAACTTTGTCTCCGAAATTTTCAAAACAAACTCTTGCAAAATTTCGAAAATCTTCTCTGATTAATTGAATTGAAAAACAGTTAGTTATAATTTCCTTTAAGTGCGTGTATGTAAATGTATGAAATAACCAATAAATAGTGTGTACTGCAACATTTTGTTTATTTGGCTTACATTATTTGAGGGTTTAAAAAACCACCATACTCGTCCTCAAGAGCTTGAGGATGGTCCCAATGATAGAGAGTCACCGAAGGTTGAATGCCTACACAATTTCACCCACCAAACCATATAATATAAAATCATCCATACCTATACTATAGTTAATTTTGATTAGAGAAGTTTAGTTTAATTAATTGATTGATAAATACCATTAGCAATAAGCTCGTCTATGAGAGCCTTGTAGAATTGTACACCTTCTTTGTTTACTCCATCCTTTACCTTTCCACCTTTAATTTGTTTTTTTTTTAAACTATAATATCAACATAGGAAAAAATACATTCTTGAGTAAGAAAAAAAAAAATGTAACTACACTTACTGGGTATTAATCTGGCCCACGAAATCGAAAATCTGAAAGCGTCCACATTTAGCTCTTCTATCAATTTGATGTCATCCTAGTTTAATGATTTTTGGTCATTTAAATAATTAGGTAGATAACAAAATATTAATAATTGGGTTCTTAATAATAACGAAAACCATTTATAATAACCTTATAACGATGGTAAAAATCGACGGCTACATCTGCATTCTGCATATTGGTTCTTTCTGCATTTCAAACATTATATATAACTCATTATACATCTATTAGCCACTAATATATATATATAATAATTGTTACAAAAATTCCGAGCAAAAAAAATAATTATTAAAATTTAAAGAGACCTGGAAAGGTGTGGCTGAAGTAATCCCAAATAGTTGGCGATTTTCCACCTTCGCTTGTTGCACCTTCGCTCTACATAATGGATAAATTACTAGCTAAATTAATTCATAGACAAATTAGAGAATATTTTATATGCCTACATAAAAAAAGGTGGAGAAGCAAATCAGCTAGAGAACTTAATATCACATCTTAGTTAAATTTTTTCAAATTTTGTTCTTTCTGTTAATTGGAAATTTCGGATTGGAGCCAACCTATGATCATATCTAAGCTTATGAAGCTACATGGTCGATCCAAAATTCAATCTCGTTTAGAGGGACCCACTAAAAGTCCAAAACGCCACCAGTCCTACTAGACTCATTTGTTTTTTCTTTGAATATTCAGACATCGAAAAGGAACTGATAATTATATACGGCTACAAAGAATGTCGTATTATTTTTCAACGTCTCACAACTATAACTCTATAAGAAAGTGAAGGATCAATTGTATCAGTCTAGGCTGAACAAAACATCAAAACTTTTGAAATAACTCGAGTACCGACTTCATGTTACCATCTTTTCCGTTAATGCATGTTAAAGTTACTATCTTAAATTACCTGAAAGGCCGATATAGCGGTTCCGAAAACAAAATCATCAGGAAAACTACTTCGATCAAGGACTTGAGATTCAGGAGGAAGAGAAGTAATCTTCGGTGTAAGCCATGAGATTATCAAAAGGAGGATGAAAATTTGAACGTTCATTTTTTTCTTTTCTTTTTGGTTTTCGATTCTAAAGATTTTGTAATTAAGTGATAAAAGCTAAATTTTGTAGACGTTACAAACAATGTGCTCCTCTACTGGTATATATAGAGCTTAGTCTCGTGACTTGACGTTGATCTACGTGGAAATGTAGATCCTTATGGTCAAAAACTCTTTTTGCATGTAAAACTCTCTGAAATGCTTACAACTCTCACGTTCAAAAGGCTGATTTTACGGACTTTGATGAAATCGTGGCCGTTCATTACTACCCAAGCCCTTTACTTGAATAGTTATTTTTTGGTGGAAGTGGAATTGGAGGTTTGGTGGAAGTGGGATTGGAGGTTTTAGTTACTGAAATGGTGATTTTTAGCTTTTGGAATCGATATTTAGTTTTTTTTTTTACCGTATTAAATTTATTTTTCGTAGTTCTAATGCTCGACTAGATTGCTTACCTAAAAAAGTTTGGATTCGAAATAGTCTTTTTTCTATGTAATTACATCAGTTCCTGAATAGTTTTCTCTAGCGAAGAGTCTATAATTTAATATAAATAATATAAATAGTGTTTGTGAAAGAAAAAAACTTACTTGAATATTGAAAATTAAAGTGGTATAATTCAATAGATACAGAATATCTATATTATTTAAGATCGGACTTTGTAACCCTAATTTAAGCAAGAGCAAAAAGTTTTGTTTCACGATTGGATTTGTAACTCTAATTTAAGAAAGAGCAAAAAGCTTTTGTTTCGCAGTTGCAAAGAAAAATGAAGTTTGGAATTTTTTTGTATCAGTTTGATGAGAGTGAAAAAACGGCAATTCGATACGACCGTGGAAGAGACGAAGAGCACAATAAAAAAGATTTTCGATGCGATTATTTTACTTGTGATTTAGTATGTAGTCGTAATCCTTTTATAGGTAAGATTTTGAACTGGCACGCATTGAAGTAATATTAAAATTGAAAAAAAAAGAATAAGACACAAATAATAGACAATATATAAACTAAATGATTTTTTTATAAATATATACGTACCCTATTTGTTGAACCAAATGAGTATTTGAGTGTCTGACTATCGGGTTTTAACTAGTTTGACACGATCTATATTTATAATTATCATTATATTTAGAAAAAACTAATTAAATATACTGATATACATAGGTTTTAATGAATTTTTAAGAATTTTTTGTTTACCATATTCCTTAAAACATTAGAATCATAACATATTAATTATCTCATCGTATACAATATTACTTTTTGTTTGGATTTCAAGTTCTTGTTTTAATATCCATTTATAATTTTGTTCTTATTACAAAATAAATAAAAGTAATTTTAGACTCCATGTGTGATGTGTAACGCCAGAGATAGACCTAATAAATATGTTGACAGATGTAGTCGAATCTTATACTATATCGCAATCTATGCAATTGTTACGTTACTTTCCATTTCCTTTAAAGAACTCTTACGTTACATACCTCGAAACTTGAAATGTCGCTATCCTCAAATTTGTTTTTGTTTTTACGGCCTTTTATAAGGACGGCCGTTGATTTATTTAGCCATTAATATAAGAGATCCGAACACATCAGTATAACGTCTATTTGCCAACATCACAATTTTAACCACTTTTTCTCTTTTTTTTTTTTCTTTTGTGTTGGTCGACACTCTCTCTACTCTCTAGTGCTTTCTATTATTTTTGGATGACTATTAAATATAATAATTAGACTAATCAATTCAGGTAATATTAGTTTCCTAACATAATACAGAACATCTGTATAAAAATTACACATAACTTTTATAGGAAACAAAGTGTATTTATGATATTTTATTTTACATTAAAGTTTTAGTTTAACTGTTTATTCAAAGATTGATGACAATATAATTTTCTTTAATATAGTTGAAAATTAGAGAAAGGAAAGGTGATTTGCGTCAAATAATTGTTTTTGGTACTATATATCTTACTTCCTTTCATGGCCATATTTCTTTGTTTGGTACTCACCCTCAAGTTTGCGCATTCCAAGTTTTCCATAAAACTTTTTGACTTACTACGCTTTGGTAAACTACTAACTTAAGTTGGCTAAATAATCCCTAAGAATATATGAGAATTTATCTTATGTGTTTTTTCCTATCGTAATTGGATGGTTAGATATTATTATTTGGTGCATGATCGATCTTCTCGAAAATTATTTAGGACCCATTAACTTCGTAGTTATGTTATGAAAAAAATCAATTGATTCAATAAGTTTAAGCAATAGTGTGTTAGAATCTGACTTACGAAGCTTCTTAGCTTTAGTGGTGTTAGACTCGGTTCTAGAAAGGAAACAGGTCAAGTTTATGCTTATGGCCCTCAATATCTAAGCATAATTCTATCGCTAATGAAGCTTCAGTGCTTGGTAAGAAATACAAAGAGAAGAAAGTGGTCAAGAAATTGCCACCAAAATTCGCACCACTCAAAGTTGTTCTGAAGATAGCGATGAATGTTTTTGTCTTGTTGATGAGAGATGAAGTTTGATAGACTTTTAGCTATGCTCAAGACTAAAGAGATGGAATCATTATAGACGTAAATGTATAGCATTCTCTAAAATTTATTCTGTTTGAGTTCTACTCAACCAAAAGAAATCAGACCTAAACATTCTAATTTCAGTCTTCAGTCTACGATCGATTTCTAACTTTAATTCATGCCAAAAGTTTTCAATAACTTGAGAATTTAGAGTCTTGCAAAGAGATTGCATTAAGAACCCTAGCTTACAAAATTGCCTTCCCACCACCAGAGTCAGAGAGATTCATGAGGACTAGTTAATGGTCTGATTCTAGAAGGTATTTTCAAGAGCCTCTCTATTTCGCACATAAAGGAGTGTTTAGGAGTAATAGACATTCTTGCTCACCTCGTTATCAAAAACAACGTCAACACCACAGTCCTCCTTCACTGTCTGTATGTCCATTCACTATGACTTGAGCAAAAAGCTCATCCTCATCGTCTTTGTGATAACCATTTTCACCATGGAGGCATGGACAAGTAGATGAAGTTCAAAGAGATAAAATAAAAGCTTCAAGATTTGACAAGTAAACGGGTGAGAAAGAGAGTGAAAATTATCCAATGCGACGGATGATAAGATGAAACTCAGCTAGTAACTCGAGAAATATGTCAAACAACTTACTGGCAAATTTCACACCACAACTTTCAGGATACAGTGAGCACACATATAACAAACAGCAGGAACTGCAGATGAAAGCAAAATGAGTCTAAGCCAAGACATCTCATGTACTCAACGACCAGCATTTTGACAGGATTCAAGATGCTCAAAAGATATGACCATTAATTTGTCCAACAACTCAAGAGACTACATTTCCATCTGAATCATTTAGACCACTGGAAACTGCAAAAGAAAAATCAAAATTTTGAATGATGGTAGATAGCTCCCCAAGAAACCACAAATCAATCATAGTCCATATTTTCTTAGTAAGAGAAAACATCTTGTAATCCTGCAACTTTCAACCATTTAAGTTAAGTTTCTGGATTCTGCAAAAAGAGCTAATAAACACCCTAACCCTATCTCCTCTCCTTCATTCATAGTGCATTCAACTGGTGCTACTACTTGGAAATTTTCACCTATTACTAAAGAACAAAATAGATGAACAAAACAGAGATCACATAAACAGAGAAAACAGAGGTTAGAGAACTCACACCGATGAACAATTTTACACGCTCTGTAGATGCTAACGAATTCACCGGTATCTCAAAAGTAAAAACATCAGAGAGGAGGCCTAAGCTTGTGTGGAATTCATCAACGTCTTCTTCTCTTTGTCGGCAGAACAAATTCGAATCGATCGATCCGTGAAAAACCCTCTAAATTAACTTTATATATATACTATATAACATGTATAATTATTAATCAAATATTTTAATCCTTAATCTAATTCCAAAATACAAACTAACCTAACGCAATTTCATAATACATATAAATTTCTAAATCCTTAGAAAATTATAAAACCACAAAATCATTATTATTATACACATAACAATTCCTAATTAATTATAGAATATCATATTACATAAATATCCAATTCAATCCATAAAATTTACCGTCTCAGACTTTTGGTAAATTTTGGGAGGTTCAGTCACACGATATGACCGGCATGAATGTTTCAGACTGCGAATCTTTATCTGCCGGCTAGGATCCGGGTCGGAATTTTCACTATTCCTCTAGTATATGTAAGTGGTAACGTTTAAATTAGAGTTGGCACTCAGTTTCGGAATGGGTTTTGTCATTCATCAACGAAAGTTCTGCTATATATGGGTTTTAAGAAATCGAAGAATAGAAAACTATAAATTAATTATTATACATACATATCTCACATTACTAGTTTTCATTTTCCATTCAACAGATTTCTTCATGGACGATAACTCAAAAATTTAAATTGAACATCTAAAAGGTCGTCTAACTTTCACCAAACGTTTTCTAAAAATCCGAAAGAATTATATGATTCCAACAACAGACCGGACTGATCATTAAGATTCCCAAAAGCGCATTGATCTCTTTCTTCCTCTTCTCTCCTCGATATGTTGTTCGTCATGAGATAGAGAATCGAACCAACAGATGCCTCGAAACTTTCTACATCATCAAAAGTCTTATTATACCTTTCTTTATGTGACACATCCCATATTTCTTTATTCTTTACATCGAGGAACTGCTTGAACCAGTTAACGGAATCTTTGGGAATACGAGTGAGATCGTTGTCGTAGTCAACATAGTACACGCCAAATCTAGTAGAATATCCATGTTCCCACTCGAAATTGTCTAGTAAAGACCACACGTAATATCCTCGGACGTCACACCCATCCTCTCTGTTATAACAGTAAAAATTACTTTAGAAACAAAACAAAAGTGTGGTCTTTTAGGAATGATTATTGATCAGTTCATAGTTTAAAATCTTGTGTTTTTATCGTAAAAGTGTGGACCAGGATTTACATTATAGCTTTTTGGAGTTGTTGGAGATGGTCCTCATGGTAGCTTATCCTAAATGTATCATTGAGAATCTCCTCTCGTGATTTTGTACCGTCGTCGTAGTCATTAATTCCTATAAAAATATTTTGGCAATTAACAAAGAGAGGAAACTGTTTAATTAATAGATTAAAAAAAACAAATTCGTAAAATATTCTTACCGTTCTCTTTGATATAAACTATAGGGTTGTTGTATTTATCTTTGATGTAGTTAAGAACTTTTCGTAAACCTTCAGGATGTGATTGAAGTATGCCTCGATCTTCCTGTTTTTCAAAAACAAGCATTTATCTTCTTATTAGAATCTTTGGATCAATTAATAAAAAGTAAAAATAATTGCAACGTTGATTTTGTAACAAAACTAGTCAAAAATGTTACGTACCCCTGGTCCGAATTGGTGATTACTGTGATTTGTTACTGTTCATAAACAGACAAAAAAAACTAGTTTAGGAATTTTATTGAATCTCATACAAAGAGAATGGTCGTACGGATGTTAACATTAGCAATCTTACCTCGCCATTGGAGCTGATGATCGGTTACGAATCGCGGACGAGCAGGATCGGCTTGTGGAATATGAGCAACGTAACGCGCTGTATAGTAGTTTATTCCAATGAAATCCGATGAATTTTTCAACATTTTGGATTGTTCTGGAGTGAACGAAGGTAATCTATTTCCGGCAAGTTTCTTCATCATTTCTGGATAATCTCCGTGAATAACTGGATCTAAATGCCTGATACACACATTCGAAAAATATAAATAAATATCTTATGATTACTATAAAGATAACATTACTTATCTAAAGTATATAACAACTTATACCAATCTAGTTCAGTGGCAAGAGCTCGTTTAACAGCTTCGTTGTCGGCAGGAGAAGCAGAGTCGTAAGGCTCAAACCACAAAGGAGATAACACTATCCCAATCTGACCGTCTTGAGTCTGTCACACAAATTATATTGGTTAATATATAAAATCAAAACAGAAACTAATCAGAAATACATTATTTAAATTAAAAGCTTCAATAATCCACCTTGTTACATTTTCGGAACTCTTGTACAGCTGCGGCATGAGCGAGAAGAAGGTGATGTGATGCAATGTAAGGCTCAGTACCTGAATCGCCACCTTGACACTTACTATTCACCCATTTCGAGCATCGTCCAACCGCTTTGTTGCCAGTGTCGTAGCCCGCAACAGTTATGACATAAGGCTCGTTTATAGTAGTCCACATCTTAACTTTGTCTCCGAATTCTTCAAAACACACTCTTGAAAAATCTCGAAAATCTTCTCTGTTTAGGAGAATTAAAAATATTAGTTAATATTATTTCTTTTATATCTATCTTAATGATATAATATAACCATCAATTTGCTAAGTTCGCTTACACTATTTGAGGGCTTAAGAAACCACCATACTCGTCTTCCAGTGATTGAGGATGGTCCCAATGGTAGAGGGTCATCGATGGTTCAATGCCTGCATATGTTTGTTCATTAGAACATATAATATAAGATATTATAACGCATAATATCTTTGATTAGTTAACTTACCATTAGCAACAAGCTCGTCGATAAGAGCCTTATAGAATTCTACACCTTCTTTGTTTACTCCATCTTTTACTTTTCCACCTTTTAAATAGTACCAAAAGTTAAAGCAGAGATTCACCAAAATCTTTAAATAGATATTAATTTTTATTGAACGTATATAGTAATAATGTAAATTTACTTACTGGGTATTAATCTAGCCCACGAAATCGAAAATCTGAAAGCGTCCATATTTAGCTCTTTCATCAACTTGATGTCATCCTGGTTTGTATAATTTTGGTTCAGTTAATTAGGAAAATTACATAATGGCTCCAAAAAAAAATTATCGACCTTTTACCAAAAAAAATAAAATTTATCGACCTTGACAGGAAAAAGTTACAAATCAAAAGAAAGAATATCGTCTGGCATCCAATATTTTACCTTATAACGATGGTAAAAATCGACCGCTACATCTGCATTCTGCATTCTGGTTCTTTCTGCATTTGGAATACAACTATTAGACGTCATTAATATATGTGTAGCGATACAATTTTAGAGTAAACATTTTAATTGTACGGAATATAATAATAATAATTATTATTATTATATATAAAAGAGACCTGGAAAAGTGTGGCTGAAGTAATCCCATATAGATGGAGATTTCCCACCTTCGCTTGTTGCACCTTCGTACTACATAAAGGACAAATGGACAAGCTTAATTTTGAGTGAGAGTTGATCTTTCTTAGAAAAATAAAAAAATTCCAATATTACAAATATCATTAATTTGTTATACTTATTATTCATTGTAACATAGACAAAAGGTGAGGAATAAAAAAACCACGTCAAAAAAAACGTCATCTTAGTCGTAACAATTTATAAGACGGCGCTGCTGACTAAATTATATCGCATTTAAGTTTTCAATTCTTGGAATATGAACTTCCACATCAAGGGGAATTAGACCTACGAGTACGTACGAATCTTAGATTCCGCATTTAATTTGTCAACGTCACAACTATATATCATTAAGTCCGTACATAACAAGTAAACAACTGCGTTTTATAATGATCTAAAAAGAATCGATGGTTTCATATTAGTTAATGACCAATTAAAATATTACCTGAAAAGCTGATGCAGCTGTTCCAAAAACAAAATTATCGGGAAAACCATGACGATCGAATACTCGAGAATCAGGAGGAAGTGAAGTAATTTTCTCCGACAACCATGAGGTTATTACAAGGAGGATGAAAAAATGCATCTTCATATTCCTTTTTTGTGTTTTGGAATTTAAAAGTGTTATGTATTTTCTTCAAACTGTTTCAAAGATGAGATTTGTAGTTGTAACAAACTAAGCATTTCTCTTCTCCTATATATAGAGCTTAGTCTCGTGACGTTGTTGGTCTACGTGGAAAGGTATGTTCTTATACTCATATTAGTATGTAATTACTATCATAAAGTAACTTAATTAACATTAAACAATGATTTGCCCTAATGAAGAGAAGTATAGTAATATAATTAAATAAGGAAGAGAATTCAAGTTTGGTTTCCTTTTCTTTTTACCCCCAAATGAGACCGTATCTTAGCTTCTGTTCATCTTCGTGTTTGAATGTGGTCGGGATCACTGCTTACATTCTAATCTATAGAAATAAGTGTGTGTCTTAGTGTCTATGCATGTGTGTTTGTACTTGGACAAGTGGAGATTGAATGTGGTCTTAAAATTGGCTATGTTCAGTACTGTCGAAAACCCTTTTTGCATGTAAAACACTCTGGAGCGCTTACAACTTTCACGTTCGAAAAAGCTGACGTTCCCTTTTACGGACTTTGTTCATATCGTGGCTGTTGCGGTGTAACATTCATTACAATCCAAACCCTTTTTGTCGATTTTGTTTTTGATTTCCTGTGGAATTGGAATTTTATTTTATCCCAAAGGAATTGGAGTTTTAGTTATTGAAAATTTAGATAAATGTTTTTTTTAAAAATTCGTTTTCTTCTGGAATTAATCTTTGAAATTATGAAATGCTTATCAAAAACATCCAATTCCGATTCCACAAGGAAATGACATCAAAGATTAATTCCATGTATTTAAAAATGCAAATATGAAAGAATGTGAATTATCCTGCATTTGAATATCCACAAAGAAAGATATTGTTCCTTTTATTCGCTGGTGGATGAACATGTGCCTTGAATTTTTTCCACATAATGTATTTGATATGGTATTGGTAACGAAGATATAAAAAATACTTAAATTCATTCCTGTATGATTTACAAGCAGGCGTTGTAGGTGTTATACATACGGATACAGTATAGTTAATCAGTTTGGATATGGTTGCAATTATGTCTTCATTCATAAGTTCGTACTATACGTGGCTAGTGACGTCAAGTGAATCTGTATACGCAATTTAATTTTAAAACATATCTTCTCTTAAAAAGTTGGGCATGGTCAAATTGGGAAAGCTTAGCCCATTAAGATAATGTTCAGAATGATTTAAATAATATAAAGTAATCTTATGTCATGTGAGCTACCAACGCAATGTATTAGAGTATAGAATCGATTAAGATCGGTTTATGTAAACCGTGTATTCAACATTGGCTTAATGTCTCGTTAACTATCATACTATATAAGAGAGGGAAATGTAATCATTTTGATTAAGAGAATGAATGAGAATGAGTTTGTTGCTTTTGTTCTCTAACAAACTTTTCTCGATCTTGATATTCCTCTATCAGTTTTAATATAATATATGCGAAAGCGTAAACCAATAGTCGTAACTTGAACTTAGGATTTATGTAGCTATTACTAATTAAAACTCACTAAAAATAATCGACTAGACTACTGATTTTACATCAAACCGTGCATAAGTCTTTGGATCAGATTCAGGTACTAAGTTCGCATATAGAGTCCGCCTTTACTGACTTCTTGTTACGTTGTTGCTATGCACGCATGAGAGACTAGTTGAGATCTTACTCTTTGTGCTTTTCTAAAGTCAGACGGCGTGACGAACTTTTCCTTCGGAAGTTCGGATAATAGTGGTTAGTGGTGGGGTCGTAGAGAATAATATTGTAGTAGTAACTTAGAAATTAGTGTGAGAAAAAGATGTATTTAAACGGTTAAACCTTCGAATGATTCGAAATTAGTGGAAAAGTTGAAGCTTAAACCTCCTGAAATGACGTCATCGTAAGTTTACTTTTTCAAAACGAAAAAAGAAATAACGTCAGTTTTCTTTTTTTTTCTTTTTTTTCTTTGTTTGATACACAAGAAAAGTTTGATACAAATTCTGCTTGAACGATTACTAAATTGGTTTTTGAGATTGAAAGTTTGGAACACATTAACGTTAACATTTCAGTTCAAGTTAAATGATTCAGGTAAAGTAAGATGCTAATTTGCCATCTAAGGGAATGTGAGACAAAGTTAACAAAAAAAGACGATTTACCATAATAAGAAAATAAAAAAATTCAGAGCCTAAAATAAATAAATAAATTGTGAGGCTTTTATATTTGGTGGTTTCATATTCACTGGGCTTTTCTATTTGAATGCGTATTAATAGAATATTCTCACATCGAAGCGAATAATTGTTACACATTATAGCAGTTCTGTCAACATCTCACATGCTATAATCAATAATGGGACCATCACAATCTTTAAAAAAATATCAATAATCCAACTCATAATACCATAAATGATGATCTTTGAAAACCATGAGATTCTTCAAAAATTTAAAGATTGAACATTTTTTTTCAAATTGATATATGCTGAAAGTTGTAGATGTTACATACTCTTTGCCTATATCGTTTTCACATTCTATTTTTTTTTTAACTTTTTCAACAAGTTTAATATTAAGTTTCCTTATAAAACGTACGTAATTACATCGAAAGATGATTTCCATCAGCTATACATCAATCGGGTTTCGTTGTGAAAATAGCTAAAACCATTTCTCATTATTTCCAAAGGGGGGAAAAAATATATAAATCTCTCAAGAGTAACAGAGAAACTAATATAATGAAATATACATATCTCATCATCATCAATCGTTTTTCTTTTCATTCAATAACTTTCTGAACCATTCAGCTGATTTCTTGGGATATCTCTTACATCCGTCTTTGAAATCCACATAAACCAGTCCAAACCGGACCGTGTATCCCATTGCCCATTCGAAATTGTCTAGCAACGACCATGCGAAAAATCCCTTCACATTGGCTCCAACACTACATTTGCAACATAATTACATAAATATGAATGATAGTTTATTTCGAATTGGGAGTCTTAACACTAGATATAAAAAGATGCTTACGAGATAGCGTCTTGAACCATTTCGAGATGTCGAGCGTAGTAATCGATCCTGTCACCGTCTTTAAGGAAGATTTTATTGGTACTAAATTCATCTCTCCCTACAAAGATTGTTATATACGTCATTAGGATACTAAAGGAATATATGTATCAAGAACTGAAGCAATTGTTTGTGTGAGTTACCGTTTTCAGTTATGTACATGACAGGGTCCTTAAACTTGTATTTTGCATAGAGCACAAGATCACGAATTCCCTTTGGATATATTAAAAGCCAATCTGATGCAGCCTATAAAATAAAACCCCACACATAGCTTAGCGCTTGAGTTTGAATAAGTTCGCAAATATTGATAACCATTGCAAGTTGTTTGTGTCTAAAACAAGTACCTTTGGACCAATGGGAACTCCATCTCTTTCACCTGATTTGACAAACACAGATTTTGGACTCGTTAATTTAGTTTAAAGTATTAAAAGAATATAAAAAAATTGGATGAGAAGAAAACAAACCTGTGACACTGGCACAAGGATCAGAGAACATAGTAACATCTTTGGTGGAGCAGGGAACATCCTTTGCATAAGTAGAAGAGTAATAGTTGATGCCAATGAAATCATATGAGCCTTTCAACATCTTAGATTGTTGTGCAGTGAATATAGGTAAGCGGCCTTTTACGTTGTTGACCATATCAACCGGGTATTTACCCGTCACAAGCGGCTCCATAAAGTAGTCAAATGTGAAGGCCATGGCTCGTGCCGCAGCTAATCTATCCTTCGGTGATTCTGTATATGGCAAGTTCCAACCCGCGTTCAAAGCAATACCAACTTGACCTTGTTGAGAAGCCTATCAAATAACATTTAAGATTGCATATATATATTTTTCAGTAACGTTGTCTATTTCAGTAACTTGATGCTTAAGAAACATCATCTTTTTCTTTTCTAACCTTGTATTTTTCTCTGTAGACTTGGACGGCGGCTCCGTGAGAAAGGATGAGGTTGTGACCAACGATATAAGGCTCGGTGGCTCCATTTCCATCTGTGCAATTAGGGTTTGTGAATTTGGAGCATCTTCCTGGAGCCATTACACCTGCAACATACCCTTGTTGCACCACTGTCAATGGCTCGTTCAATGTCATCCAATGCTTCACTCTATCTCCAAAATTCTTGAAGCAAATATCCGCATAATCGCGGAAATCGTTCCTATTTCATTACACAACAAAATAAAATTAGTCTGATCTGTCCTGTTAATTGTAATGGCTACTAAGGTTGAGGACTTACACAATCTCGGCACCACGGAATCCACCATAAGCATCTTCAAGGGCTTGTGGTGTGTCCCAATGGAACATGGTTGCAAAAGGCTTAATTCCTGTAAACAATTACATAAGAATTACTGTAGTGCATGTATCCTAATTTGAAGGGTGGAAGAAAAATGATTTAGTATAAATCAGATCGAATTTGTGTTAAGCTTACTTTTTAGAATGTTTTCGTCCCTTTTTTTTAATACTAAAAGCTTAATTTAAAGTCATATGAAACAGAGAGCGTTACTTTAGCTTGTATTAGATTATGTCTTTTACCTTTGGACAAAAGTTCATTGATCAAGTTGTTGTAATAGTCAATACCAGCCTGGTTGATTCCTCCTTTTAGATTCCCACCTAAACAAGAAAAAACTCGTAAATTTTGGCACTAAGTGAGAAACACAATTTTCATGTGTGAATAATCTTCAAAGAAGAAGAAGATAAAACGTTTAGATAACTTACGAGGCAAGATCCTCGACCATGAGATTGAGAATCTGTATGCATTAAACCCAATTTGATGCAATAACGCCACATCTTCCTGCAACGTTTTTTTTTTCTTCTTAATAATGATAATCAAAGAATGTGACTGGTTATGTAGCCAATGGAAATAATGGAAAATAACCTTGTAAAGATGGTAAGAGTTATCTGCAACAGACCCATTGCTACCATCCTTTATCTTCTCTGGAAAATTAAAATAAAGCATTAATTCCAGCTTTATTAACTATAATCTCATTGAAGAATCAAAAACAGAGCAATCAAAAACTAACATTTTACTTATTTTTCCAAATCTCATCCTTTCTCCAGTGATCAATCCATTTTTCATATGAACAGATTCACAAATATACGTCTAGACTAAATTCACGGATCTTGAATTTAAACACTCATATTTAGATCATTAAAAAACAATGAGATTAGAAATAAAAACCTGGATATTTCTCAGAGAAGGTATCCCAGATACTAGGTCCTCTACCATCTTCATGAGCACCTCCTTCGACCTACCAAGTATTTTTAAAAAAACCCATAAATTCTCTAACCAGTGATCGGACCTTTTTTTTTGTAAGAAAACTAACTAAAAAGTACCTGGTAAGCAGATGTTGCAGATCCAAAAATGAAATCTTCAGGAAAATCACTTCTTCTTAATTTAGGTGTTGAAGAGTTGTTGTTGGCAAGAACATCATTGGAGGCCAAGACAATGAGCACTACTAGCAAAGAAAGATAATTACCTCTCATTCTTAGTTTTCTTCTTTATGATTATTCAATCTTAGTTTTGTTTTTAAGAAGATGAGTTAAGTGGAGGTTTATATAAGGAAGAGAATCACAACTGGATATGTATGTGAATATCTAAATAGAGCTATTTGAGAAAGATGATCTGATAGAGGGAAAGAGAAAGAGAGTATGATAAAATATTCTAATTTTCTTAATTAGTAAACGGAAAATTCAAAAATGACCTTATCAAGTTATATCAAAATAGGAAAAGAATGATAAAACGTGAGTGAATTTTTTCAAAAATAAATCTAAAGTAGCTGAGTCATTATTAAAAAGAAAAAATTAGAGAAAGAAAAGCATCATTGCACGTCGTGTAGACATTTACTTAGATGTGCTAATTTCTCAAGGAAACGTGAAGACGTGTTAGTTTTATTGATAAGTCCAGTTTTCGTCATTTTGTGTAAAAACGTCTTTTGATACAAATATCGACAAGTTTCTTGTAACGGCTACTATTTCAAATTTTAATTAATTACTTTTGTTTTACTTCTTTGAGTCTTTCTTTCTTTTTTAAACGTTTATTTTCACAGGTTGGTGTAGTCTGGAACGCGTTTGGGATTTGGACTGTCGGTCAGAATAACAATTTTATTTATCAAACCTAACATGATATATTTAATAAATTAATTAACACTCTCTTTGATTTTCAATGTGACGAACCAAGTCATTGTTTTGGTTTGAGAGGATCGGATCTTTTTCCACGTTTAATTTTATAAGTTTTTTGATCAAAAACAAAGAATTTAGTTCATATTAAATTAAATATGGACTAAATTCTTAATAGTTAGTAATAATTTAACTATCAAAATATTTATATTTAACAACTATTCATTACAAAAGTTTTAATTTTTACAAGAACAGTCCAATACAAATTTATTTGTAAGCCAAAAATAATTTAAATAAAATTTATTCCAAAATTGATGAAATTAAACTAGAGCAGGAGAAAACTTTATCAAACTGTGAAAGGTTTTAGCGATCACCGATAACTGTTTAGCTGTTTCTTAGGAAACTCACACTGTTCATTGAAGAACCTTCCATATATCAACAATGTAATGCCGATTATAATTAGAATCGATCGTCTTCGGAGACACCGCGTAAACTAAAAGTATACGAGTGAGGTTTTGCTCGTTTCTAAAACTGATTTTCCTCGTGATTACAATTTACATAAGCATGCAGGCTTAGGTAGAATTACAATGTGACATAGAATCATTGGAAGAAAAAAAAAAAAATAGAGGATCCATCAAAATTGAACTCTTTCTTTATCGTAGACTCGTAGTATCTTTGGTGAGCTATTGCACTTCAACAAATTTGAAGAATAACAAATAATATAAAAAAAGAATTAGAGGATCCATCAAAATTGAACTCTTTCTTTACCGTACTAACGTACGTTGTTGTATTTTACTTACTTGAACACATCGAAGCAATAACATACGTTTGTTTATCAATTTAACATACAAATAGTTGGGCCTACTTATAAAACTAATGGGCTTGGGTAAGGCTTTACACAGCTTCGGGGTTTTGTGATATATCTAATTTTCAGTTTATTTTTTATTTTTAAATCTCTACGTGAACACGTGGCTGGGGACGAAACGACGGTGTTTTATTTCCCTCGTAACTATTTTGATAATTTTAATGAGAATGAATCTACGAAAATTTATTTTCTCAACAAATTTGTTTACTTTTGTTCTTATAAAATTAAATTTCGTCTGAGTTCTTCTAATTTTGGCAAATAATGAGCTTTAGGCAAAATCTGTAATCTTTTAAGCTGAATCACTTATAGTGAAGCTCAGATTTGTTACCGGAGCAAGAAATTGATCCGTCGCTTCTTTCTTATAGCAGCTCGACAAAGTACAAAATTGAGCTCAAAACCAAAAATCGAGTCCTCTTCTAAGTCAAATTGAAATCAACCTTGGCAAATTGTGCTTGATTCTTCGTCTAGCTTCTCCAATTTTCATCTTCGAGATTCGTCTCTTGATTTAAGCTTCGTCATGGACTGCAAATCGTCTGATAGCAGTGGTTAGTTCCCGAAAACTGTGTAGAATTTCTCTCGCCTTCTCTATCAGTCACTGAAAATTAGGGTTTTCACAACTTTTGGGATTTCTCCGTGCGATTACTGTTATACATTGTGTTATTTTGGTGGATTGGTGTTTTTAGTTGAAATTTTGGATCTTGCTGTTTCTTGATTTAAGCTGAAACCTTTTGAATGTAATGTGTGGTAATGATTGATTCACAAAGGTTTGATTATTGAGAATGCAACATTGATTGATTTTACCGGTGGTGTATTCAGGAACTGATGATGATCTGCCACCGTCGCATAGAGTTCCACGAGGAGGAGGAGGAGGAAGAGGAGGACGCGTGGCTGGTAATGGAAGACCTTTGAATCTTCCGCCATCTTACCCAAAGATGTATGATGATCTTGCTGCGGATATGGAAGCTCAGATTCACCAGATTGAGAAGGAAGCATATATCTCTGTTTTAAGAGCCTTTAAAGCCCAAGGAGATGCTATTTCATGGGTATTTTTTGATCTACTTTGATTTCTCTTGTTGTGTTAGTGTCTGGTTAGGTGGAATAACATGTATTTTATGTTCAGGAAAAAGAAAGTGTCATAACTGAATTACGTAAAGAGTTGAGTTTATCGAATGAGGAGCATAGAGAGCTTCTAGGCCGTGTTAACTCAGATGATACAATACGAAGGATAAGGCAAGATCTTAAATCTGAGCATTTATCCGATGAGCAAGTGAAAAGCTTCTTCTCTTTTCCTATCAATAACAAATGCTTTTTCGGTTATTAGGGAATGGAGACAATCTGGAGGAATGCAGCCAAGTATGCGCAATGCTGCTCAAGTGGTTCACGATACATTGCCAAGCCCTTCTGTTTCAGCTTCTATGAAGACGCACAAACCAAACCAGCCAATTCCTTCTCAACCATTCGCTAGTTCTTCACCTTCTTTTCATCCTCAAGCTGATCCCACTCACCCGTTTGCTTCATCGACAGCTAAACGAGGACCTGTTCCTATTGTCAAGGGCAAAAAACACAAACCAGTGAGTCAAAAACTCAGAATATTGGAATGTTTTTTAGTCATAAATCATCTTCTTACAAGTTACTTCTGTTTCTAGGTTTTTCCTGGCTCGTCTTCCACAAAACATGCCCCATACCATCCTTCAGATCAACCTCCACGAGGACAAGTCATGAACAGATTACCATCTGTTCCTGCCAGTTCAAGTGAACCCACAAACGGAATCGATCCTGAATCTTTTTTAGGAAGAAGAGTTAGAACAAAGTGGCCTGAGGACAATACATTTTACGACGCTATCATTACCCAGTATAATCCAGTTGAGGTGTGTGGCTTCGTTAGTTGGCATTCAGTTTCAGTTTTTCTTATAAAATAAGAAGATTCTTGAACTTACTTAAATATCGTTTAATCTTGAATTTTAGGGTCGTCATGCTTTAGTTTATGACATTGCAACACCTTCTGAGACATGGGAATGGGTTAGACTCTCAGAGGTAATTACTTTTTGATCAGAAGTCTGCTGAAACTTGTGGGGAGAATGTTCTAAACTTTGGTCAACGATTCTTTGTTCGTTTTTAATCAAGATCTCAAATTCTTTAACAGATATCTCCTGGGGATATAGAGTGGATAGGAGAGGATCCTGGGCTTGGTAATCGATATAATGGACAAGGTCATGGACTGAATAGAACTACCGGACCCAACTGTGTTCCACAACGAGGAAGCGGTTTGGAGAAGAACACTATCAGAAAGGGTTTCAGAACATCACAGAATGGAACTGGAAAAAAGAAACATCTCGATATACGAATCCGCCAAACAGATGTCCTAATCAGAGAGGTTGGTATCAATTATTTACAAGGTTAGTTTTGCAGCACGATATATCTCAAAATGATGATGGTATCTGATAGGTGGAGAGAGTTCTTCGTTCACACAATCCAGATCCTTACGAAGTTGAAAGGGCTAAGAGAGTTTTGGAGGTTTGATTGATCTCTTCAACAACAAAGATCCTTTTGTACATAGTTTTGATTTATATATACAGAAGTCTTAGATGCTCTATTATTACCTTTAATCCAGGAGCACGAGCATGCACTTGTGGGCGCAATTGCAAAGCTTGGAGATATTTCCGATGGAGAAAACGGCAAGTTTTTAGTCTGATATATCAAGCATTTACCATATCCGAGGCCCTATATCCTCAGTGATATTCCTCCATTTGAGCAAACAAAGACGAAATGCTTATAATTTCAAATCAAATACATTCACTAAAATTCTCGTTCTCTGTTCTTTGTGCAGAAGGTGCATTTCGTCGGTAGCTTATGTTTGAATCAAGCAATTTTGCCAAGGCACAGTGCAATGTGTGGTCCATGAGGAGTCAGTGAAGAAGAGATCGAAGGTCAGAGTCTCAACTTCTTTGATGTTACCCTTTTCTTGGGTATCTGACTGTAATTTTTGCTGACACTAGAGATTAGCTCAACCTGGATCTCCGTTTTGTTGGATATATATGTTCAATGGAATAGTTTGGGTATATTGTCACTGTAGCTCTAGCTTTTGCAGGGACTCGAAAATGGTGGAAATGAGCAAAATATAACAGAAAAGAAGGAATGAATATTACTGATGACAGCAAGCCAAAATACACTTTCTCTAATCCATAACTATGAGAATAGGACTTCTAATGTTAGAATTAAGATTAAAAAAAAAACTCCAAAGCATATACAATAACTTGAGCTCTTAAGAAATGCCACTAAAGGGGCAAACATGTTTTGAATTGTCATTTTCTGATTCTTTTCTTTGGCTGTTTATTGTCCTTCCCCGTGCTTCCTGTATCCCTACCCCGTTTTCCTGAGGCAGATGCAGTTGCCTCTGCTGTTTTCTTCTGCGGTCTCCCGGGGGCTCTTTTCACCGGAGTATTCTCTACCTCGGCCTTCTTTTTACCCACACTGCTACTTCTAAGTTCTCTTGGTTTTGTTTTACTATCTTTCTTAACATTTCCACCGCTCTTATTCTGATCTTTAGCTTCTTTTTGCGGAGAGTTCTTCTTTAATCTCTTCAAGAAATCAGCCACACTCTTCTTTTTATCTGCTGAAACCGTTTTCTTCTCTGTTTTACCTGTGTCTTGTTTACTACTATTATCATTCGACGAATTTGTTTTCGACTCTGTCTGTTTCTGTTTGTTCCTGCCTTTGCCCGTCTTGGTATTATTAGCGACAACCGCAGCCACTTTGTTTGCCCTTCTCGAGCTTCTTACACCAGTCGCAATGTTGTCTTTTTCCTCTGATAATGTCTCTTCTTTCGTATCATCTTTTTGGCTAAAGCTTGATGACGAAGGAGAAGCCTTAGCGGAAACAGAACGCCTCTTCTTACAAACGACAAGAGGACCTGAAGATTTCTGCCTAGAGAGAGACGAGTCTGATGTTTCAGCATCCGCTTTGCCACTACGCATACCGGATGCTTCCTGTTTTATTAACCTGGGGCCAGCTTTTCCGGTCTCTTTTCTCATTTCTTGAGAAACAACAGCTCGTAGTTCGTGAGCTGCCATCGATTCTGAGGAAGATAAAGGAAAGAAGACAATTGCGTTTGTGAAGAGAAGCTGTAGATCTCTGTAAAAAATGAGGCTTGAAGAATCATAAGATCCTTGCTTCAACTTTCTCTGTATTGTCTCAATGTCCAAATGTTGCTTAACCATGCTCTTGTAATCCTTAGCCTCCTGCGTTTTAATGGATTTATAAACGTAAGTTACAAATATAGGCCCATTAGTACCAACTAAAAGCCCAAAATAAATAAAAAGTTAGCGGGAAGACACGATAAAGCCATGCTACACCAAGACTCTGCCACGTGGACTGGATTGAGTGACCAAAACGACAACGGTGACCACGAAAAAAGTGGGTTCGTTAAATTAATTATTTTTTCCCTCTTCACCTTCTCTCTCCATATTTAAACATTCCCATAAATTCTCGAATAAAATTTCCAAAATGAAGCTTCCATAAATAATACAGAATATATCTTCAGAATATACTTGTAAGATTTCTAGAATACAAATTACAATGACTATCTTATTTTATGAATTTTTAGTTAGAAGGAATTTTGTTAAATTATAATTTTGGGATTTAGGAATGAACAAAGAAACGTAAAAGAGAAAAGAAACGCGTAATAATAAATTGATTAAGATTTAAGATTATAATTAAATATAAAAATATAAGAAGTTAAGGGAAAAAAGATATTAGCATACCTGGCTCCGAAGCCGGCGTTCGAACAAAGATCCACGCGGATGGGACCGAATCAGATCAAGAAGACTAATCAACGGCTGTGATTTACTCTCAGCCGATCTGATCTCGCCGGCACCACCCTGTTTCCTTCGTTTCCGTTTCCATTTACTTTCCGATGTCCCTGACTCGCCTAACTCGTCTGAGTGACTCGCTTCCGATCCTCTACTAACCGATCCTTCCTCCTCCTCCGCAGCCGTCGCATCCTTGTTAACCGGATCAGGATCCGGATTCTTATCATTACCGGAATCATCTTCTCGAGTTTGACTCGGTTCGTCTCCGCAAACTCTCTCTTCTTCTCCGGCGGTTGCTGTCGAGTTGGACTCGTTCATCGACCTATTTTCCCGATCAGATTCCTCCGCCGCTGAAACCGCCTTTTCACGGTGCTCAGATTCAGAACCATCGTTCTCCGATCTCTCTTCTTTCCTCTCGTTTTCCAGATCTGGTTTCTCTTCTCCGACTTCTCTCTCCTCCTCTAATTTCTTAACTTTCAATTGAAGCGATCTAAGAACAAAAAAAATCAAACAAATTCAAAATCGGAAGAAAAATCTCAGATCCGACGGAGAGAAAGAGAAGAAGCAGAGGAGATTCATTGATTCCGTACAGTATCGAACAATCATAACGCTCAACTTCACGACGGAGCTCAGCTACACGAAGGTTACGTAGCTGTTCAAGCCACGGGATATTATTACCAACTCTCTCTTCTTCTTCTTCTTCTTCTTCCACCGTCGCCGTCACATCTGTTTTTTCTTGTTCGTGAAATCGACGCTTGAGATCTCGATACTTGTGCCTACAATCATTAGCGGAAGCGAGGAGGTGAGAGAGAGAGCTCCGGGATCGAACCTCCGTAGCGACGGAATCCCAATCACCAAATCCGTGTCGTTTAACGGCGCATGCTAATAACAGCTCTTCCCACGTGCCCCATGCTTGTGTTTGGCTCTTCTTAGTGTTGCTATTATCTTCATCTTCTTCGATGTAATCATTATCAGTGCAGATATAGTTGTTGTTGTTGTTAGTATCGTCGACGTTCATGTTATAAGATCCTGCTTCTTCTTCTTCTTCCTTCCTCATCCTTTTGCCATACAGACTCGTCTCTCTCTTCTTCTCTCTCACAAACAAAAACGCTCGCAGTTTTAGGGATTTTTATTCTCTTTTTATATAATTTATTTTGTATTTAAATTTGTATTGTTGCTTTCTTCTTGTCTAACTCGCTCGCTTGTTATTTTTGTGCTTTTTTTTCTTATTTAAATACTACTGTGTTTTTTCATTACGGTATAATCTAATCTAAATAAATTCAAATCAAATCAAACTATCGAGTTTATATTTGTTCCCTATAAGTAATGAGATCTAATAGTAATACTAGCATACGACTACACCAATTCAAGGGGAAATAAATAAGTAATTAAAACCGAAAAGTGGATTAAGTAACCCTAGTTTTAACCGCTGCTTTTTATCCTTTGACCTATTCCCTTTTTCCTTTTCGTTAGTTAAATTGTAAATTTAAAACCCATAACGATGCCTTATTATATCCAGCCCGGTTAGGCTTAGTTCAACATCTTTCGGAAATAAGGTATTACAAGAATGGCCCTCTTTGGTTTATTCTACTTTCTAGAAACAGAATGCCTTATATCCGTCGTTTTGTTGGTGAAAGTTAGGTCGGACTACGTTTACGAAATCATGCTAAGGCCTAAGTGTATTATTGTTTCGATTGGAATGTCTCTGGTTTGGATTTGAGATTGGAATGTCTACCATGGGCAACATATAGGTCTACCGGGCCTGATCCGGCCCATATTTTCATAGGAACCAAACTTGCAACGTTTGATACAAAAAGTCAAAAAGATAAATCAAACATTTTCTGTGTCCAAGAATCAATCACATGTGTTCTTGACCATTTACATAAATCTCAAAATGTTAGATACACTAACCGTTGTTTTTAGCCAGATTTCTGGATAATGTCATGATGATTAGATGAGAAAGTCAGCATTTTTTCCAGTGTCCATCGACAGTTCTTTCAAACACACGTGGTTGCCTCCTTGGGAATGTTTTGCTCCATTCTGGATATTTCAGTAAATATCCCCAATTCCTAAAACACACAAAAAGAAAGAGAATGCAAATTTTCCTATGTCCTGTTTGTGTTCTAGATAATGATCCAGTGGAAGCTTCCAAAATGACTAACCTTCTTAAACTGTTTACGAAGTCTGGACCTTCAGCAGAAGGTGAGGTGGAACAGTTAGTGAGGATTTCTTCATCAGTAAGCTGATTAAGTTCCCAAACATATTCAATCAAGCGCATTGTCCTATATTACAAACATAAACACGATTTATGAAACTGTAATGAGGAGTAGTGGATAGAGTAATTACATTAAATCTGGTGAGAAAGACAATATATAATGGTAGATGCAATTATATGTAATGTGACAGAAGTAGCGTTTTGTTTTTACCAGCGGCATGGTGCGATGATGAATCTATCAGTTTTTGTGTCATATGTGTCAAGTAACTTTCCCTTCCAGCTAGAATCTTCAAACGATGATGAAACTCGAATTCTTCTAACGATCTCATCCGGACATCTAGATGTTCTGTTGAAACTGGCTGGCAAGATTGCACCGGTGCTGGTATTCACCTGATAAAAAGGTTATAAAGAAACATGGTTACGCTGATTACTGATTCATATGAACAAATTTCAAGCAATTCTATTGTCTAGTTAGTCCCTAAGGAAGAAAGACAGTATTTTGACAATGAAAACCAATTACAAAAGTGTACTTAGTACATGTCACCTATCAAGTTTAGATGAATGAGGGTCAATTTCCATTTCTCTATTTGTAAAGAATGACTTAGTACATCTTCTAATTAGCATAGTAGAGAAGAAGCAGACATATTAGACTACTAACCAGGCATCCATTAAAAATGGGGCACGTGTTTGCTTGTGAATCCAACTTGGTATTGTGCCCAAGAATAAAGAGGGTTTGAATGTGAAAGTTTTCTCTTCTCTTCTGCAAAGTTTCTACTAATTTGCAACACAACGGAAATGAATAACCCTCTGGTTTGGCATAGTCACCAACACCATCAGCATTCTGCACATAACGGTCAAGACATTCAGCTAAAGACCTCTCTACAGCTTAGAACTAAGTAGACTGAGAAATAGAAAATCTAGAGACAAACTTTTATGTCGACATCTTCATAACCACCAACCATATGTACCTGCATACAAAGCCGTGGAGATATTCAAAAGCACTCAGAATAAAATACTGAATCATTAACATAAACTCGAAGACACTTGGTAATGTAAAAAGGAGAGTGATAATACATCTAACTCGGCATCTACGTCATCCTGTAAAACCAATAACAACATCTGGCTTATCCCCAAATCCACAATCTCTGGCGAATCCATGTGTGCAACAGACGTCCTGCAATTTCAGATGGTCATAAACTTTTGCAACTCATCCTCTTAATAAGCATATAAAAGGATCAAATGCTTACATTCCAGATTTTCTGTTGCGGATAACAAGGCCTACACAAGTTGTTGCTTCATCGGTGCCAACAAACTAATTCTCATGCAATAAAAAAATTGAGCAAAATCATTAGACAACAAGGAAACACTAGAGTGTAACCATTTTAAGATGGGGCTAGTGAGGTAACAACAACTAACATCAACAAGAGCTGGATTCACAACAGCAAATTCTCTTTGGAATATGTAAACATATCTGTCTTTTGTTGAGCTCTCTGAATCACTTTCATCGAAAGAAACATTCTTTTCCTCAAGATTCTTAAAGGAATCAGAAGCTAACGTTATCACAGGATGACTCATTACATCAACAAGCAAGCTACTTCCCTGTTCACCAAATGATGTAGCCATTCAAAGTCAAACAAACTGTGAAATAGACCAATGATTACTTATCATGAGATAACATAAGAACATCATATTGAGCAAAATCAATTCCAGGTTTAAAGATCTAGAACCACATCACTTAACATATAAAGACAAATCCTAGTTAAGCAACTAGATAGAGATTCGTGAGAGACGAAGAAAAAGAAATCTACCTGCGATGAAGAAGACAATGAAAAAGAGCTACTCTCGTCTAGAAATTGCACTCCACCAACGTAGATCATTATCGCCGGCGAGATAGTTCAACGGCGGCGATGACAAATTAGAAACAATCGCCGATGACTTTTCATAAGTCACGTAAATAATTACGTTCCGTTTCAGTTTCTAGGGTAAAACAGCGTGACGTTTTTCCATAAGACGAGAATCTTATTTTAAATTGCGAATTTACCCCTAGTATTTTTTCCTTCTAATAAACTAACCCCATAAGTTTAAGATGTATAAGAAATATACTTGTTGAAATCAAACACTTCAGGATATCAAGTTAAATTATTTTCCCAAAAAAAAAACAAAGATATGATATCCAAAGTTTCAGAGGCTAGCAGAAATTACAAGTAGACATAGAATGTACATATACATTCAGTATTCAGACAAGAACAGAGTTATGATGAGGTTTTAGTAATGATGGAGCAATGGTTGAGAATGGATGGTGTCAAGATTCCGGCGACCGTTTTTCCTTTTTACCTCAGCCTCCTTCTAGACCTGGTCCGAGGTCCATTGTTTACATCTTCTGTTCTTCTCCTAGACGATGAAGCTGAAGTACTCGAAGTAACCACTTCAGTAGGGTTTACAGTTTGGCTTCTCGTCATAATGGAGGAGCTTGGAACAGCAAACTCTCTAGGTGCTGATGAAGCTGAAGAACCGAGCCTGAACGAAATCGTTTGAGAAGCATTGTTACTTCGGTTTCTCTGATAAGAAGCTCGTACGGCTGGTGAAGGTCTTCTACGGTTTCTTCTCAAACTAGTTGTGTCAACAAAACTATCAACATCAAAAGCATCATCATCAAAGGGTGCTGGTATGTCTGAGGTATCAACTAGAAGACCTGGGAAAGTAGCATATGGTGGCAATAACCTCAAAGGTCCAAAAGGCGGATGATGATGATGATGATGTTGTTGTTGTTGTTGTTGTCCACCATTGTCTCCTCCATTGTTTATTATGTTTGTCAAACCAAACTCATCGCCTTGAGCTAAAGCTTGTAGTCCTATGGAATCAATAGTTCTTCTAATATGTTCGATTGCTTCGTTTTCGTGCCCAGGGAAGAAAGGGTTCCCTCGGTTTATGATCTTTTGACGAACACTTTCCACTCTTTTAGCATTAGGCCTTGGAGGTAGACTAATACCACAATCTTCTAACTTTGGTTTAGTACCATCACAATCATCTCCATTACCATATATCGGAATCACCTCGGCGTCAGTCACTTCCCCATCGCAAACCGGACATTCCTTTATGTTTAAGTAAATTAAAGGCAACTGATAGAAGCAACCCCAACAGAACAAATGACCACAACAAGTCAAAATCGGATCTTCAGCTTTCTCTAAACATATGTTGCAGTCAAAGAAGCCACCAGGAACAGAGCTTGTTTTCTCCATGTTCAATGCCTTGGCTATCAAATAAGTCTTGTTTTCGCCATTTTCGACAAGTCTCTCTCGAGAACGCTCATGTATAACTCCAGCAGTTGAATCTCTATGTTCGTTAGGCGACACCAAAGCCGGTGTTGTTGTTGTTGTTATTTCTCGTTCCCTGATTCTCGAAACTATCACTTCAAGCTGTCTTATGCGTTCTTGAATCCGCTCTTGAGCAGATTCAAGCTCTTCTAACATTGGAGAAAGCGCCGTCATCAAACCACCCGGAGACTCCGAATCAGAAGACGGCTCTTGATTCAAATCAAGATCCATTGTCTCTCCTTGAACACTAGTTGACATGAGAGCTCAAAGAACACCAAAATTAACAAAGAGATTGTGTTCTTATTTGAACAGATCAATCAAACCTAGAAACGTCTCTCTGTCAACCTCTACGTTTCCGATCCATAGATGATAGATCCCACCACCACCAATTCTTCCAAAACCAATAAAGGCTCAGCTTTTTTCTTCAATTGATTGAATTGGAACTTCCCCAGATTCCGAAAGTAAGCAACGCATGCATCTGTATAGAGTCAACAACACAAATCACAAAAAGGAATCAACTTTGAACTAATTTGCCTAACGGAATTCAACTAAACGATTTCAGGAAACAGATAATTGATCGGACAAAACAGAGACATATATGAAGTTTGACGAGAAAGAAGAGACCTTTGGAGAGAGCTAGAGATCAAAGGATGACGTAGATTTCAATGGCGGTGCAGACCATGATGATCGGTGGCGAGAGAGAGAGAGAGAGACACCGATAGAAGAAGTAGGTCTTTGGATATTTAAACCAAAAACTTTTTTTAATCTCTGGCTTAGGACATGATTGTCTTCCAAATGTTTAAGGTTTGTGGTTGCGTCAGTTAAATTGTTTGATTTATGTTGTAAGAAAATAAATTATAAAGAATATTAATTAGAAAATATATATTTTTCTTGGCATGCTTGACCAACCATTATATATTTATTTAAATTAAACAAAATTAATTAACATATCTTGACTATTAAACGCAAACACACTCGAATTCATAAAAACAATCAAATCCCTATGTTATCAGTTTATCACTAGTTCAGAAGTACTATCATTTATTTGTTTTACATCTTTGACGAATTAAATTAATAAAGTCGGTAATTTAGTAGTATCGTTAATTTTTTTTAACCCTATATGACGATCAAATTAATAAAAGTCACTTGTTTAGTATTATCGTATGGCATTCAATTGACTCGTCAAAACTATGAAAATGGATGATGAAAAATTAATAACATTCTTAAAAAAAAAAA
>Ga0041059_1000508_pt1 | contig 29538 bp, 14 predicted proteins | sample AraColnosormetaG_FD_56232 | JGI IMG/M metagenome (GOLD analysis project Ga0041059, IMG submission 56232) | Arabidopsis roots microbial communities from North Carolina, USA - Col MF nosort | ecosystem: Host-associated > Plants > Roots > Unclassified | place: USA: North Carolina | collected... | reverse complement strand
TTTTTTTTGTCGTCACCAGGTATTTCTTTATTCATTCTCTTTTTTCTTTTTCTTTTTTCTAAAAAAATGTTTTTATTAAAACAATAATTAAATAGTTTAAATTTTTCACTAAAACATTTTTAAAAATAAAAAATAATATAAAACCATATTAATTTCATTATTATTTTTAAAAACTAGTTTAAGTGTTAAAATTTTAAAACGTCGGAAACTAACCGTGCCTAGGCATCCCGTCCTTAATTGGTCCGTAAGTCTTGCGGCGTTCGAAGTTCGGCAATGTTTTCACGTAATATTGATTTAACACTTAAACTTATTTTGAAGAAATAATAATGATTTTCACTAAAAAACAATTAAAACTTCAACTTTAAGAAAATAGTTAATAATTTTTAACTATAACCACATTAATTTCATTATTACTTTATAAAAATTAGTTTAAGTATTAAATTTTTAAAACATCGGAAACTAACCGCGCATATGCATCCCGTTCTTAGTTGGTCTGTAAGTCTTGCGGTGTTCGAAATTCGACAATGTTTTCACATAATATTGATTTGACACTTAAACTCATTTTTATCACTAAAAAATTTAAAATTTAAACTTTAAGAAAATAGTTAATAATTTTTAACTAAAACCATGTTAATTTCACTATTACTATTAAAAATTAATTTAAGTGTTAAAATTTAAAAACTTTGGAAACTAACCGCACCTAAACATCCTGTCATTAATTGGTCTGTAAGTTTTGCGGTATTCGAAGTTCGTTAATATTTTCACATAATATAGATTTGACACTTAAACTCAATTTTTTTTTCCAATGAGTTTAAGTGTTAAAATTTTAAAACGTCAAAATTTAACCGCGCCTACGCATCCCGTCCTTAAGGAAAATAATTTCTAATTTTTAACTAAAACCATGTTCATTTCACTATTACTTTTAAAAATTAGTTTAAGTGTTAAAATTTGAAAATGCCGGAAACTAACAGCGCCTACGCTGCCTAGGCATCCAATCCTTAATTGATCTGTAAATTTTGATGTGTTCGTAGTTCGGCAATGTTTTCACATAATATAGATTTGACACTTAAACTATTAAAAAAATAATTATGATTTTCACTAAAAAAATAAAACTTAAACTTTAAAAAAATAATATATAATTTTTAACTTAAAATCATGTTAATTTCACTATTATTTAAAAAAATTTAAAAACATCGGAAACTAACCGCGCGTAAGTACCACATTCTTAATTTGCGGTGTTCGAAGTTTGACAATGTTCTCATATAATGTAAATTTGACATTTAAACTCATTTAAAAAAAAAAAAATGGTTTTCACTAAAATAAAATAAAATTATTATTTCTCGTTTCTAACATCTTATAATTATGAACAAAGAATTCAAGTATATTTTAAAGTATAAACCGAACATACCATCTTATCTTAATTTTTAGTTGATTGTCAAAAACTTAAAATTTAAACATCAAGGTAACATGTCAATCTGGTGATATATTTGTAACATTCGTAGATTACAATATACAAGCACTGCCTTTGAATCTGATTAAATAAATGTCAAATGTATATACATCAAGTGTTCCTTCCATCTGCAGAAACCACCTCGATACTTCTTGCCATACCTTTTTTCCTTCTTTCTTTTATCATATAAGTTTCTGAATATATCTTATTCCACTAGCTAGCTTCAACATTATGGTTTTGATTTTGAATAATTCACGCCACACACAACAAAAAGGTAAAAAAGAAGAGAGTTTATGTATTAGTGCTACTTGTAATTTCAAATTTTACAAAATTGCGATGAGGGATATAAGTTTCTAGAGAAAATAATATATATTTGGACAGCAAAAGTAAGTTGGAAAAATTCGGTTACTTCGTAATTTGTTAAGAAATAAAAATTGACGGTCAAGAAAAGGAGAGTGTGGGGATGAATAAAAACGGTAAGCTTATATCATTCAACTGGGGGAGGTAGCTTCGTTAAAAGAATCCATCTTTTTATTTATTTTCATCAAACCATCCTTTATTGATTTATTTGTTTATTACAAAAACAACCGAAAAAACGACCCCACGAGAAATTAAGGAGATGGAGCCTCGTGAGGAGTTTGGTATAGCTCTGAAGTCTAAAGAAACCCTCCTTAGATATCAACTCCCCAACACTCTCTCCCTACAACACACACACACACACACACACACACAGATTCCAAACCCTCTTTAGCATTTACGTGGCGACTCGTTTACGTGTGTCCAGTCCTCACACATTTTCATGCTTTTTATTCAACCTACTAACTTCCACCTTTCCCGTTTTTTGTTTCTTTTCTTTCACTTTTTCGTTAATTTAGATTCTTTATTAATTAATAAACTGTTCTCTAATATCATTTATAAGTCCGTTTTACGTTAAAGTGGCTATCCCTTGATGGTTAACAATTAAATGATCATTTTTGGGTTTAGGGGAAAATTTTTTTAAAAAATCTATTGGTTTGGTTATCATAAACGGTTTTAATGACAGAAATACACAAGAATTCATAATCTAGTTTTTAAACACTCTTTCAAATTTAAACTGCAATATATAGATATTATAACATTCATACTGCTGTAACTCTCAAACAAACAGATCATTAATGTCTTCCACTAAGAACTTTTTGTAATTTGTGACATCTGCATATTCTCGAACAAATACATGGTTGCATAAGGAATCGGTCACTCATGTCTTCATAATCCAGTACTGAAATATTCCGCATTGGCTTAATATTTGAAAAAGAACTATATCTTATCATACTTCCACCGAACTTTTTTTTAAAAAATAACAAAAAATACAGAGATGATGCTTGCACTTATCTAAATCTACGTGTTATGGAACACCACATTTTAATAAATAACTTACTTAAATTTATATTAAAACCGTTTACATCTGATATAATTTAAAAGGTTTTAGACGAATTAGTATTAGTGAACCATTATCAAGATGTATTTATTACAAAATCTATAATAATAAAAACAAAACTGGGAAAGCAATGGGAAGAAGATCTGATTGGCTTTGGAAGACTTCGCGTGTTAATAAGATTTTTCTCAAAAAAGAAAGATCGGACGGCAATGCGTGGCAAGTCGCTTATGACGTCGGAAGCTTAGCTTGCCACGTGTACGGTCATCACCATTTAGGTGACCGATATAATGTATTTCCCGTGACTTGACAATCTAATCTCCCAATTTATCGTGCTCCAGTGTCTCAAGAGAGAACTTACTCTATTGGTTACCCAAAACTCACATAAAACGTGGATTTTATATTTTTTTTTATCAAATAATTTGATGTGCAATATAAACATATATGTATTATTATCTTGCATGTTTAAAAAATGCTAACTTAAATTTTTCTTCAATGATTGAGATTTTTCATACACATCCATCGAGTTCACACTTATGATTAAACAAAGTGTATTGTTACACTAATAACGGTTCTAAGTTGTTTCAATACGTTTATGATAACGGTTCTATACTAATACTAGTATTCATACGTTTATGAAACTCGTTAATTATATATTTAACTTTGTTTAGCTGTATCATAACAAGCGTTTTAAGAAATAATTTAATAAAAAATGAGAAAACGATAAGCGACGCCTTATCGCCTATGTGTAATTATCGTGTCAAAATATCGTGATAAGGAAGCTGTTTCAGAGGAGCCTTCTCGTTTGTTGCGTCGTTGCTCTGAGCCAACAACGCTAATATAAAAGGAAGCTCAAGTCTCTCTGTTTTAATCTCGGACCAATATACAAAACCGTGTGTTCTTCTCTGTATCTTATTAAATCAAAACCAATTTTGTTCTTCTTCTTTGATTCTTTTTTCCTTCATTTTTTAACGTATCTTGAGAGATCGACGATGTCGTCGAAGAAATCCCTAGTTCAAAGTCTCTTCAACATTTCCAAAACCTACTCCAGGATTTCTGGTCTTACCCGAATGCGTCCGACCAAATCCGGCGGCATTCCTCCCGACGCCGGAGATTCTGGAATCCGCCGCAGATTTCTCCACAAGAGGGCATTTTTCTCGCCGGAGATAGTTCCTAAAGGTGGTAACTTGATGGAGAAACTCAGGGAATTGACTTTGTCCAATAATAATCGTATTAGACTCGACGAGATGTTACCGCCACCTTCGCCGAAGAAATCATCACCGGAGTTTTTCCCGGCGGTCACGGTGGAAGACGTGAAGAAGCTCATGAGAGCAGCGGAAATGGAGCTGGTGAAATCGAAGCTGAGAGAGATTGGCAAGAACTGGGTTCCTTATTCGGAGTTTGTTCGGGTCTGCGGAGAATACAGTTCGGATCCTGAACAAGGTAACCGGGTCGCGAATATGCTTGACGAAGCTGGAAACGTCATCGTTTTGGGAAAACTCGTCTGCCTTAAACCCGAAGAGGTAATTAAACTCTACATGCATTGCAAATTCTTAAATCAAATTTAACATTCTTGATCTAATTTGTTCTTCTTCTTCTGTGTGATTACAGCTAACAAGCGCCATGGCTGGTCTGATTCCGACACTCGAACCCAGTCTCGACGCCGAGACAAGACAAGAGTTCGAACAACTTGAGATCATAAAATCAGATATCGACAAAAGAGCCGATGATCTGGTTCGAAAAGAATTATGGGCCGGATTAGGCCTAATAATGGCCCAAACAGTTGGATTTTTTAGGCTGACGTTTTGGGAACTGTCGTGGGACGTGATGGAACCCATATGCTTCTACGTAACTTCGACATATTTCATGGCTGGTTACGCCTTCTTCCTCCGAACTTCAAAGGAACCTTCCTTTGAAGGTTTTTACAAAAGCCGGTTCGAGACGAAGCAGAAACGTTTGATTAAAATGCTTGATTTCGATATCGATCGATTTACCAAGCTACAGAAGATGCATCGTCCAAATTTGACTAAATCTGGTCGTTGTTGATCGTAATTCTTTTCTTCTTCTTTTTCCTAAATCGGATGCTAAATTAATGTATAGACGACTGAAATTTTCGTAGAGAATAATTAGTTTTAGAGGGATAAAAAAAAGTCTTCTCATGCGGGGGTAACACTAAATAACTAAATCAATTAATTATTACTACTAAACTAACAATGAAAGTAAATAATATTTCCAATTTTTTTATTTTTTGTTGGATCAGTTGACTTCTAAAATGAATGAATCATAAATGTATGAATATGCACAATTGTGCCAGCCGTGCCCGTGTGGATGGCAAACTTAATTCAAAATGGGTGGATACGTAATAAGTGTTTATTCACACGTTTGTATCCCAACTAAGAGAAAAAACAAATTTCTGTTACAAAACTAAAAAGCATGGACTATACAGTTGGAACACACGTATTTCCAAGTATTCACAAAAAAAATACGAAATATAGGTAACATTGTAGAAAGAATAATTCACCGGGCGTGTTTTAGCATTTAGTGATGCAGAAATTATAAATCCAACGAAACACACATTGTATAACACGCAAGATACCTATAGGCTATAGCCCCAACACAATAAGATATATATAGTATTAAAAAATGCATAAAACTTGAAAATTTTAAATAAAATGAAACAAGATAAGATTGTTTAAACATCTTACATAATGAAACAGATGTGGTACGTTACTTTTTATTCTTATCGGTTTCTCTTGTTGAACGAAAGAATCAACGAATTTCATTCTTTTTCTACAATCTTTCTTGTTTTATCCGTCAAACGACTCGAGAGCTTCTTTTTTCTAAGAATTTTAGGTAGTACATTTTTCGCTTCTACTTTAGACTAAACGTATATGTCTATGGGTAATAGTGTGTATTTTAGGAGTATTCTATTAATATTAATTATATTTTACATGTTTAAGTGCTAATATGTAATTTAAACATTAATATGAACAGTAGAATTAATACGAAAGATATAAACTTTAAATTATTAATGTTATACTTTATGAATGAAACAGTATAGTCAATTATTGAAAAACAGACCACTTATTAATCTCTCATACTATATAGTAGTAGTCCAAACTATCGCTCTCTTCAAAAATGAAAAATCAACCTTGTCAAGTTCTTTTCTGGTCCAACTTTTTTCTTTTCCCAACTTGTTAAGACATTTCAATTTTCGAGCCAAAACCTTTTGTAAATCTTTCTCCACTTTCTGTTGTCCTTGTGAGATATGTTTGTTTTGATAAATGTCGGCCGACAACTACAAAAAACTGTCGTATATTTTTTTGACCAAAAAAACTGCAATTCAAGAAAAATATGATTTTGATTTCCTTATTTTTTTACGGGAAATCCTTTCTTTTTATTTTTACAAATGGGAATCAATTAATTATTATGATTTTCTTCTTTTTTCTTCAGAAGGTATTGTTGGTATAATGTATGGGCTGATTCAAACCGTTGAATCTGGTGTAGCGTTGGAAGCGCTAACGATATCTTTAAGGGTATCCTTAATGTTGTAGTTATTTGAGACCATCATCTCGTAAACTTGTTTGAATCCGAGACCGTAGACCGGTGAATCATCCTCTTTGATCTGATTCATGCAAAACTCTACGAGCTTCTTCTCGAAAATAGACCAGTCGTCACTTTTCTTTGACGTGATAGCGGCTGGAGGAGCAGTGGAAGAAGAAAAAGAAGAGGAAGAAGCTACAGCAGCAGCAGCAGCAGCATCAGTAGATGCAAATGTCTGAGACTCCAACCATCTGAGACCTAACGCTTGACATAATCCTTCTTCAAGCTCTAACTTAAGATTCTTATAACCTGTGATCAAAATCACAAAAAAAATAAAAGAGGTACTCTCTCCATGTCTCTTGGTGATGAGAAATCATAGTTAATACGTACCATTGAGTCTAAGCCAAGCATGCATCATCTCGTGAGCCAAGATATATCCTGTTAGTAACCTAGGAAGTCCATATATGATGAGAATCCCTGTAACCTCGAATCCACTCACTCTTTGAGACTCTGTAACTATGTCTGTTATTAGCTGATTGTCCGGTCCCATCCGTGGCCCTTTTATTATCTGTATATATAGAAGTGGAGCCAAAGTGAAAATCTAGTTAGACATTATTGCTCTTAGTCTCTGAAAGTGTGTATATTGATTGGCCTTACACTTGGGACAATTTGCTCTTCAGACATGCAAAGACCTCTGGTTACGGCTGCACGATGGTAGTCCTGTTTGTATTGACATAAATATGAGAAACAAAGATGAGTTACAAAGTGATGAGGGATGTGTTTTCTAAATATACTCACGATCTTCTCTTCTTCCTCAGCTTTATTAAGCGCTTGTTTCTCGACAAGAAGCAGAGCAAATTCTTTGTCAACCTTCAAGAACAAGCCTTCGAAGAATTCACGGATTTCAAAGTGCAAAGGCTGGACTTCGTTAGTATCCATAACCGCTGATCCCATACACTCTATACATAGCCACCGGAAATCACCAAGCATTACATAGTTCGTTCCCCTAGGCTGCAAATCACAAGTCATAAGCCACAAGGCTTTTTCTTCTCTGTTTATAACTAAACTCGATCAAATATTATATTAGTACCTCTAATCTTTCACAGCTGCAACACTTGGCAGTTCCATCCTCATCATGAATAGGACAGTATTTCTCCTTCCAGAACGGATGCTCACTGAACTTTCTTATACCTTCCGCATTTACAGGAATCTGAAAGAGTTGTATTTCACATTCATTAAGTCATAAATAAACCAATTCTGTTCACTTTACTACAATCTGTAAAACCAAACTAATTAATGAGAATTTATTTACCTTTTGTTGGCAAACATAGCAGTTGCGATTACGGTAGTACTCCTTGTAGCAATCTATGTGAAATTTTCCCTTCTTCAAAATCTAAGGAGTTATATACATCAGAAAACAACAAGACAAAGGAGTTTGCAAGTTGTATGTATGGTTTTAGACCTCGTGCATAACAAATGGTCTGTGGCAATGAAAACAACATAAACATCGAGGATTGACAGATGTTCCATCTCCAATCTCAGATTTGCCATCAATACTGCTACAAGTAAAGTAAAACAATACTTGATTTGAGCCAAAAATCTCTAAATACAAAATTGCGCAGTGGAACACATATATATAGGATATAGCTTTACCTAGGAGGAGGATTCACATCTTCTTCCACTACATCTTTGGAATGATTAATTTGTCCCTTATCTTTAGAAGTAGTCTTTGCAAGCTGATCATCGTCCACTTGTATTCTTTTGCCTTGCTCCTTCGACTCTTCTAATCTTCTCTTTTCTTCCGCCTGCTTAGCTAGCTTCAAACTTTCTTCCTTAACCCTTTCAATCTCAATCTTTTCATCTTCTTCTTGTCTTTTCCGACGTACCATGCGATCTTCTTCTTCATACCGTGAAATTACCAAGGCGGTATTTAAAGGATCCTGGCTTGCCAATTAAAAGTTATACATAGGTAAGCCTAGAAATCAAAATATGGACCAGGACTTTTCAAATTAAAAGACTTGTAATATAAGCAAAGAAAACGAATCTAAAAACCTTAGATGGATCATGTTTGAAGCAGGAGAAGCAACACGACATACTCTTAAATTCACTTCTCCACCGTTCAAAGGGGGAAAAAAGGCCAAAGAAACACCAAATTAAATCTAATTCTTTGCTTTACTCTAAATGGAAACTTCGCCAAAGTTTCAATGAAATGTTTAAGAAATTTCCTGAAATATTAGAGCCAATTTGCTTTTCATGTTTGAATTAATCTCGAGAGGGAGAGACAGAGAGAGATACTAGGGGAGCAGAGAGGAGGGAGAATAGCGCACTAGTGGCCTAGCTTTTCTTATAAGGTTTTATATACAAGGGAAAGAGAAAAGAAAAACTATATTATAAAAATGTTAAATAAAGGCACAACATTTGCAGAGAATGTATAGAGTTTCAGATTTGTCAGGCCGTAGGATAAAATCAAATAGAATGTCAGTCATATCAGTATATTCCTAAAGTACCATATCAGTAGAACACTAAAATACTAAGGTTTCTTATGTAAAAGTAGATTTGCGAAATTTACACAGTTTAAGGCTTAATTTTTTTTCTTTCTAAAAAGTTAAAAATATTTACTTTTGGCTACTCTAATGAATAAATTCTACGGAGGCGACCGTACACAATTATAGAGAAATAATATAATTAACATATTTTTTTGTAAAAATAATTAATTTGTAAAGTTGGAGAAAATATAAATTTTGTAAAGTTGGGTTAAAGTTACTTTTTTGGATTTTTTTTAGGTACCGCGTAGAGAGATTCATCCCATTTCATTTAGATGGTCAAGTGGTCAACGTCAAATAATAATAATATAATATAACAGCTCCCATGTGCTCTCAACATTTGGTAATATATGAAAATGTTTTTGTTTCTTTATATGCTAGTGGCTAGGTGTGATTTTTTCACTTTTAGGCTTACTATAGTATTTTTCTTTTGAGATGATGATGGTTTATATTTTATTTTATTTCGAACATAATCCCTGGATCGGTTTTAGATAATCTTCTATGGTTGAAACCAAAGAAAAATCGATTTATAGTGTAAATGATTTCGGTTGCAAAATTCAATATACAGTATAGAATATTTTGACTATCTGATTTTCAAAAACAAATGATTTGATTGCCAATTTATATGTTTTCGCAAATATTGCCAATGGAATTTATGATTCTTGTTATTAATTTAGTATGATCCTAATTAAAAAAAGGATAAAAAGATGTTACACTTACACCTATTTGAATGGGCCATTCACGTGGTTCTCATAGTCAAAGTCCGAATACTGACCAAAAAGTAACTATCAACGATCAAAGAAAAGATATGAGAGCGTGTGAGGCACGGTTGTATATTCTTGTTTGCCTAGTTTGAATGGCGTTGACCCATTAATTTACCAACCAGCTTTAAGATAATATATCAGCAACAGACTCTATGGGCCTTTAACGATCATTGGGCCCAATAAAAACGAAACTTAGAATAAATGTTGTCAAGTCGAAGTTTTCAGAACACAATCGCGGTAGAGATTGTAGACTCGAGAAATGTCTGTAGAACTAATGGTCCACACATGACCCTTCAACGCCAAACGCAAAACGTTACTACTATTCTTGTTATCATTCTCTTCCTCGTAGCTCTCTTCAACCGCAGCCGCTTCTTTTCGCTTCTCTTCTCTCCACAAACTCTTAACAAGCAGCTCTTTCGTCTCTCTGTCAGGCATCAGATTCGAATCTTTCATGTCTTGGAACACTCTGTAAGCAAGCACTGATCTTTCGCATCTGCAATACGCTTGAACTAGAAGCTTTAACATGTACGGATCAGGTTCAAGACCAATCTGTCTCACCATTGAGAAAAGTCTCTCAACTGTTTGAATCTCTCCCTGCAATGCAAAGTGGTACATTAAACCCGAGAACGTCTGGATATCAGGAGAAACTCCTGTCAACATCATATCTTCTAGCGTTTCTAAAGCCTCTGCGTTTCTCTTGCATTTTGTTAATGTTCTCAAGAGGGATGAGTACAACAGCATGAGGTTGAAATCAGATATCGAACCGCAGAGTGTTCTGTCTTCGTTGAAAACCTTGATGGCTGCTTCCGGTTTCTTTGAAATTCCGTAGAGATCAATGATCAGCCTGATGGTGCTGAATGGTAATTTGATCCCTTCGATTCTCACTTTCGAGATGAGCTTATCGACCAGTTCAACTTGGCCATTGCGTGCTAACATAGCCATCATTCTCTCAATCGTATAGGCGTCGTGGGTGAATCCTGGTTGAATCGCCACCCAGCAGAAGAAACTCCATGCTGTTTCAGGTGCTCTGAAGTTTCTTAGCATCTTGCAGACCAATAGATTTGTCCAAACGAAGTTAGCTTCTTCCAAAGCAGTGACTGCATCAGAGCTCCACTTCTTTAACGAAGTTGCTAAAGCTTTTGGATCCAGCCATGGCTTCAACTTAACTTGAGCTTCATTAACATCATCTTTGTACTCGTCTCCTTCGTCTTCGCTATCGCTGGGATTATCCATAGAATACATAGAAATGTCCTTGATCCTCTCATCCGGCAACATTTCTCTCAAAAACTCCTCTGTTTCATGTTCAAAACCAGCCTCCCTCATGCGTTTCAGGGGCTCAAGCATGCGTCTACTAGGGAACTTCCCATCAGATTTCATCTCAGCAATCAGAGTCTTGACTTCATCAAACCGTTGTGCATCAACAAAGGCTTCAACCAAAACCGAATAATGCTTCAGAGTCCGCGTAATCCTCATCAAAGGCAAGGTCTCAAAAATCTTCATGGCTGCATCAAGATTCCCCAATTTCACAAGATGCTCAATCATAATAGTGAATGTTCTTGAATTAGGAATCCCTCCTTCGTTGATTATCTGATCAAAAGTCTGTACAGCCTCAGAGTCTTTACCTAAAGTCATGTAAACTTGCATCACAATGTTATAAGACTCAGTGCAGCCTTTCTTCTCCTCTCCTGAGCATCTATACTCGTCCCACGTCTTAAGAACCGAGTCGAAATCACCAGCAGTTGCATACAAGTTCAAGAGATTCATAAAGCTGAAATGAACATTCCTGAATTTCCAAGCATTGACAACTCCAATTAGAGAGTTAAGCTCTGAAGATCGCTGAAACTTTGCAAGAACAGTGGCAAAGGCGTGAAGTGTCTCAGTTTCAAAAGAAAAGCGAGGGCTTTTGTGACTAAGAGTTTTGAAGATAGACCAAGCAGAAGACACAGAAGGAGATGAGCGTAAAGCGTTTTTGACGACAAAGGAATCGAGAAGACGGTGGTTTAGAAGAGAAGCTAGTGTCCTGTCTGAGGTTGTTGGGGAGCGGAGGCTAAGACGGATAGAGTCGATGAGGTTTGCTCTGTAAAGGTAGTGCTGGACTTTGTTGGGGAATGGGTCACGGGAAAAGAATCGAATTTGATGGATAATTACGGAGTTAAAAGGCTTGACAGGGTTCGAGAAGATGATAGAAAACATCTGAAATCACAGTGACAATCAAAATGAAAAAAAGAATTAAGAAACCAAATGGTTATGAAGAATCTCGTGGTTGGGACAAATGGTCGAACATGTGGTGTGCTTCAATGAAACGACACAAAAGAGGAATGGACACAGAAAGATTTGACTGTGTAAAACAATTTGACCGGAAAATTAACAAGGGAACCGGGGAAAAAAACTAAAAACACTTGCTTTATTTTAAGCGGGAATGGATACGCCGCAAGAACTGAATCCGAGAGGATAGAACTGCTTAACGCAAGGTCCTCTAAAGGTTCCAACTTTACGGGAAAACGAAGAAGAAACAGTTTACACACAGCAACATAGAAGCAGCAATCCCAAAATAAATAAAAGAACACACCAAAAGAAGGAAACGCCGAAAAAAAGTGATAGCTTGAAAACATGGCTCTGTATATATATGACTATATGTATATGGTATTGGTATGTATGTGTCGACGTGTCTTGTATGGCAATTCATAACTTTGAATCTGGGATCGTCTTTACCTCCGGCGAAGAATCTCCTTGAGGGTTTCCTGGAGGCTGGAGTTTGTCACCATCTCGTTAACTGTCCTGAATCCAAGACCGTAGACCGGTGATTCGTCTGTTTCTATCTGATTCTTGCAAAACTCCACCAGTTTCTTGTCGAAATCAGACCACTCACCTTTCTTTGAGGCACTAGCAGCTGGAGGAGTGCGGGAAGAAGAAGAAGAAGCTGATGCTGCATCTGCAGTAGTATCAGCAGTGGCGTATGTCTGAGACTCCAACCACAGGTGACCTAGCACTTGGCATATTCCTTCTTCCAAAATGTTGTTCAGGTTCATATGTCCTGTAATCAAACCAAAAACGCTTAGAGACCTCTCCCTCACGTTTCTTGGTCATGATCATCATCGTTACAAATGTTGGATATTTGACCAATTACGTACCATTGAGTCTAAGCCAAGCATGCATCATCTCGTGAGCCAAGATATATCCTGTTAGCAATCTGTGTTTGAACTCAGATTTTATTTAGTCTATCGGCGCAGGAGAGTACTTAGAAGGGGGAGATGAGTTGGAAGGAGATGTTACATTACCTAGGAAGTCCATATAGGATGAGAATTGCAGTGACCTTGCACTCATGAACAACCCCTTGAGGTTCCGTATCCATGTCTATAAGCTGCTTGTTCTGACCCGTCCTTGGCTCCTCTGAGACCTGTATATGTGGACCAGTGTTGAAGTCATGCATTCCAATCTAGTATTAGAATCTTAAGGGGGTAAAATATAGCTTCTTACATATGTCATGATCTTCTGTTCAGACATGCAATAAGCTCTGATTAACACCTCATAATGATTGTCCTGCTTGTGTAAAACACTTACGAAACGATTAGTGGAGAGAGAGAGAGATATATATATATGGAAGTTTTAGCTTGGAACTGTACACACAATTTTCTCTTCCTTTTTATTGAGCAGTTCTTTCCGCACCAAAATTAAAGGAAATTCTTTCTCAATCTTCATGTTTAAGCTTTCGAAGAAATCACGCATGTCAAAGTACAAAGGCTGGCATTCATCAGAATCCATAGCGGATTTCCCACATTCTAGGCATAGCCATCGACCATCACTAAGCTTTCCATACTTTGTTCCCCTAGGCTGCAAAGAAAATTAGCCAAGATCATAAGAACTCAAACCAGTGGGATTATCTAGCTAGTTTCCTTCTTTTAAGTTTTAACGATATGGTGGCTGATTATTCATCTCATATCATTCCCCTTTCCCGTGTTTTGTTGTTTGAAAGGTAAACTCACCTCTAACCTTTCGCAACTGCAGCATTTGGGAGTTCCATCAGCTTCATGAACAGGGCAGTATCTTTCCTCCCAAAACGGATGAATATTGTACGTTTTCATCTGAAAGAATACAGTTACAGTTACATTCATCGACACCGTGACAACTTACTACTGAGAATCCTAAAATGGTATACCTTCTTCTCTTTGCAGACATAGCAGTACCGTTCATAGCAGGATTTGTGAAACTTGCCTCTTGAGTTTGAAACCTAAGAGAGTTATCAAGAATTTAGGTTTTGGATCAAACAAAAAAAAAATAACATGTCAAGGAGTAAATTAATATACCAAACAATTGTCAAAAGAAGAACATTTCCGTACATGGTTCTCGAGCTCATGAATAGCAATTGGTTTGTCACAAGAACGACAGCAGAAGCATCCAGGATGCCAAAGAACACCCAAAATATTCACAGATTCTTCATGTTTAACCGCAGAGTTGCAACCACCACACATGCTACAAGTCAAAAGATACTTTAACCAAGTGTGGGCATACTTAAGAATTGAGATAAAGAATGCAAGAAAATTAGCAATAGACGCATAAGCTTACCTAAGAGGAGGATTCACCTCTGGAAGCTTTTCATTTTCTTCTATCTCATCTCTGCATTCGACCTCGTCATCTATCAAGGGTTTCAAATGAAAAGTGGGACCAAAACTTGTGAACTCAAACCGAGAAGTCACCAAAATCTTGTAATCAGGTAGCTGAATCAGAAACTTTTGTAGCAAGGACTCTTCCTCAGCCCAAACATCATCTAAAACCAACAATATAGACCCATTTCGTCCAAGTTGCTTCAGCAGTTGTTGAATGTAGAGCATTGCATCTAAGTCATTCTCATATTCATTTGCTTTACAACCAATGTGCTCGAGTAACTTGTGTCCGATGAGCCTCACGTTAGGGAATTTTGACACAGAGATAAAGAAGATCTGCTTGAATTTTTCTGCCAAAAGTAGACGACATGAGAAACATGCTCTTATTCCAATAAAAAAAGGGGAAACCAAGATTTTGGGTATACGGTAATACCCTTAACATCTGCATCATGGCAAAGCTTTGTAACCAACGTGGTCTTCCCGAGGGCATAAGGAGCAGAGACCACGACGGTAACCACTCCGTCTTCAAAAAGCATCTTCTTTAACTCCATTAATGGCCTCTTCAACCAAAATTTAGTAACTACTTCGGGCTGAGCCACTAGACAAAGCTTGGAAAATTCATTCCCAATATCACTCAGTAGGTCGGCTTTCGTACTCACGCTTGCCATGCCCATGGAACGCATATATTGCAACTGGTTCCTATGCTGAATAAGCTGTAACTCAATCTGACAGAACTTGAGAAAATCCTGATTGATTGCTTTTATTTCTCTGGTATATAAAGCTTTCTTGGCGATACTGTACCACTGGATGCGTGAACACTTATGAACCATTTCCCCAGCTCGTTCCATCGTTTCGGTCAGAACCTTTAGCTCACTCGTACCTCGGTTCGATCCTTGTTGCATCATGTCGATCTCGTTGAAAATCGGAACCAATCTCTCCATCGTCGAAGCGAGATCCTGGGATAATGGTTTAAAGTCCTTCACTTTCTTGGCCTCTTCAATTACCAGTTTAAATATCTCAGAAAGTGGAGCTCCCAAAGCAGCACCTCCAACCAAAGAAGCGACATCCGAGATCGGCATGGTATTGTTTTTCCTTCTTCAAGAGCTCTCACAAATTGAGCGAGAGAGAAACTAGAACCGAAATGGTCAACTGATTGTCGATAGTAAAACGCGTGTAAAACAAAAAAGAACAACGTACGTACGTACCACTGCCTCTCCGTGGGGCCTGTATTTGTTTACTACTTTACTTGTAGAAAATACCTTCGTTCTTGCCTTGGCAATTGCGTAAAAAGGGAAACAAAAATAATTAACACCCAGATAATAAATGATTTTGCAACAGGATATATCATTTTATTAGAGTAATTTAATATGTAGTTCATGGTGGTCTCTAAAATGTTGAACAAAAATGCATAAAACTATTTCCCTGGGGAATGATTTATAACGGACCTGTAACGAATAATTAGCAACGCAAGAAATAGTTTCACTAAGGAGTTTAATCCGAACGAAGATACATTTGCTGAACGCAGAATCCTCCAAAGGTTTCCAACTTTACGGGATTAAGATGAAAAAGGGTTTACACACAACAAAAACAAAGAAGCAGCATTCCCAAAATCAAAAACACACCAAAGAAGGAAACGCCGGACAAGAAAAAAAGGGTACTTGGTGATAGCTTGAAAACATTGTTCTGAATCTATATATATATATATATATATATATATATGTGTATATGGTATGTATGTATGTGTCGACGTGTCTTGTATGGCAAATTCAAAACTTTGAATCTGGGATCGTCTTTACCTCTGGCGAAGAATCTCTTTCAGGGTTTCCTGGAGGCTGGAGTTTGTCACCATCTCGTTAACTGTCCTGAATCCAAGACCGTAGACCGGTGAATCGTCTGTTTCTATCTGATTCTTGCAAAACTCCACCAGTTTCTTGTCGAAATCAGACCACTCACCTTTCTTTGACGCACTAGCAGCTGGAGGAGTGCGGGAAGAAGAAGAAGCTGATGATGATGCATCTGCAGTAGCATCAGCAGTGGCGTATGTCTGAGAATCCAACCACAGGTGACCTAGAACTTGGCATATTCCTTCTTCCAAAATGTTGTTCAGGTTCCTATGTCCTGTAATCAAATCAAACCAAAAACGCTTAGAGACCTCTCCCTCACAATTCTTGGTCATGATCATCATCGTTACAAATGTTGGATATTTGACCATTTACGTACCATTGAGTCTAAGATAAGCATGCATCATCTCGTGAGCCAAAATATATCCTGTTAGTAACCTGTGTTTCAACATAGATTGATTTTGAGCCAAGAGAGTACTCAGTTGGGAGATGAGGTGGAAGAGATGTAAAAGTACCTAGGAAGTCCATATAGGATGAGAATTGCAGTGACCTCGCACTCACGAGTTACCTTTTGAGATTCTGTAGCCATGCCTACTAGCTTGTTGTTTGGCCCCCTGACTGGCCTTTGGGAGACCTGTATATGTGGACCAGACCAGAGTTACAGTCATGAATCTAATCTGGTTTTAGTCTGAAGTAAGTGTTACCCAAGATAAAGTCTTACACTATCGACAATCTGCTCTTCAGATAGGCAAATACCTCTGGTTACCACCTCATACTGATAGTCCTGCTTGTGTAAATTTTTTATAAAACATATGAGTGAGAGAGAGAGAGAAAGATGGAAGTTTCAAATAACTAATGTACTCACAATTTTCTCTTCCTTCTCAGCTTTATTCAGCGCTTGTTTTTCCACCAAAAGAAAAGGAAATTCTTTCTCAATCTTCATGTTTAAGCCTTCGAAGAAATCACGCATGTCAAAGTGCAAAGGCTGGCATTCATCAGAATCCATAACGGCAGAATTCATACATTCGAGGCATAGCCATCGACCATCAGCAAGCATTACATAGTTTGATTCCCTAGGCTGCAAAGAAAATTTGCCAAGATCCTAAGAAACTTAAACCCGAAGATTATGGTTTCCTTCTCTTATTCAATATGGTGGTTGATTCTGGATCTCATATCATTCCCCGTTGCCGTGTTTTGTTGTTTGAAAGGTAAACTCACCTCTAACCTTTCGCAACTGCAGCATTTGGGAGTTCCATCAGCTTCATGAACAGGGCAGTATCTTTCCTCCCAAAACGGATGAATATTGTACGTTTTCATCTGAAAGAATACAGTTACAGTTACATTCATCGACACCGTGACAACTTACTACTGAGAATCCTAAAATGGTATACCTTCTTCTCTTTGCAGACATAGCAGTACCGTTCATAGCAGGATTTGTGAAACTTGCCTCTTGAGTTTGAAACCTAAGAGAGTTATCAAGAATTTAGGTTTTGGATCAAACAAAAAAAAAATAACATGTCAAGGAGTAAATTAATATACCAAACAATTGTCAAAAGAAGAACATTTCCGTACATGGTTCTCGAGCTCATGAATAGCAATTGGTTTGTCACAAGAACGACAGCAGAAGCATCCAGGATGCCAAAGAACACCCAAAATATTCACAGATTCTTCATGTTTAACCGCAGAGTTGCAACCACCACACATGCTACAAGTCAAAAGATACTTTAACCAAGTGTGGGCATACTTAAGAATTGAGATAAAGAATGCAAGAAAATTAGCAATAGACGCATAAGCTTACCTAAGAGGAGGATTCACCTCTGGAAGCTTTTCATTTTCTTCTATCTCATCTCTGCATTCGACCTCGTCATCTATCAAGGGTTTCAAATGAAAAGTGGGACCAAAACTTGTGAACTCAAACCGAGAAGTCACCAAAATCTTGTAATCAGGTAGCTGAATCAGAAACTTTTGTAGCAAGGACTCTTCCTCAGCCCAAACATCATCTAAAACCAACAATATAGACCCATTTCGTCCAAGTTGCTTCAGCAGTTGTTGAATGTAGAGCATTGCATCTAAGTCATTCTCATATTCATTTGCTTTACAACCAATGTGCTCGAGTAACTTGTGTCCGATGAGCCTCACGTTAGGGAATTTTGACACAGAGATAAAGAAGATCTGCTTGAATTTTTCTGCCAAAAGTAGACGACATGAGAAACATGCTCTTATTCCAATAAAAAAAGGGGAAACCAAGATTTTGGGTATACGGTAATACCCTTAACATCTGCATCATGGCAAAGCTTTGTAACCAACGTGGTCTTCCCGAGGGCATAAGGAGCAGAGACCACGACGGTAACCACTCCGTCTTCAAAAAGCATCTTCTTTAACTCCATTAATGGCCTCTTCAACCAAAATTTAGTAACTACTTCGGGCTGAGCCACTAGACAAAGCTTGGAAAATTCATTCCCAATATCACTCAGTAGGTCGGCTTTCGTACTCACGCTTGCCATGCCCATGGAACGCATATATTGCAACTGGTTCCTATGCTGAATAAGCTGTAACTCAATCTGACAGAACTTGAGAAAATCCTGATTGATTGCTTTTATTTCTCTGGTATATAAAGCTTTCTTGGCGATACTGTACCACTGGATGCGTGAACACTTATGAACCATTTCCCCAGCTCGTTCCATCGTTTCGGTCAGAACCTTTAGCTCACTCGTACCTCGGTTCGATCCTTGTTGCATCATGTCGATCTCGTTGAAAATCGGAACCAATCTCTCCATCGTCGAAGCGAGATCCTGGGATAATGGTTTAAAGTCCTTCACTTTCTTGGCCTCTTCAATTACCAGTTTAAATATCTCAGAAAGTGGAGCTCCCAAAGCAGCACCTCCAACCAAAGAAGCGACATCCGAGATCGGCATGGTATTGTTTTTCCTTCTTCAAGAGCTCTCACAAATTGAGCGAGAGAGAAACTAGAACCGAAATGGTCAACTGATTGTCGATAGTAAAACGCGTGTAAAACAAAAAAGAACAACGTACGTACGTACCACTGCCTCTCCGTGGGGCCTGTATTTGTTTACTACTTTACTTGTAGAAAATACCTTCGTTCTTGCCTTGGCAATTGCGTAAAAAGGGAAACAAAAATAATTAACACCCAGATAATAAATGATTTTGCAACAGGATATATCATTTTATTAGAGTAATTTAATATGTAGTTCATGGTGGTCTCTAAAATGTTGAACAAAAATGCATAAAACTATTTCCCTGGGGAATGATTTATAACGGACCTGTAACGAATAATTAGCAACGCAAGAAATAGTTTCACTAAGGAGTTTAATCCGAACGAAGATACATTTGCTGAACGCAGAATCCTCCAAAGGTTTCCAACTTTACGGGATTAAGATGAAAAAGGGTTTACACACAACAAAAACAAAGAAGCAGCATTCCCAAAATCAAAAACACACCAAAGAAGGAAACGCCGGACAAGAAAAAAAGGGTACTTGGTGATAGCTTGAAAACATTGTTCTGAATCTATATATATATATATATATATATATATATGTGTATATGGTATGTATGTATGTGTCGACGTGTCTTGTATGGCAAATTCAAAACTTTGAATCTGGGATCGTCTTTACCTCTGGCGAAGAATCTCTTTCAGGGTTTCCTGGAGGCTGGAGTTTGTCACCATCTCGTTAACTGTCCTGAATCCAAGACCGTAGACCGGTGAATCGTCTGTTTCTATCTGATTCTTGCAAAACTCCACCAGTTTCTTGTCGAAATCAGACCACTCACCTTTCTTTGACGCACTAGCAGCTGGAGGAGTGCGGGAAGAAGAAGAAGCTGATGATGATGCATCTGCAGTAGCATCAGCAGTGGCGTATGTCTGAGAATCCAACCACAGGTGACCTAGAACTTGGCATATTCCTTCTTCCAAAATGTTGTTCAGGTTCCTATGTCCTGTAATCAAATCAAACCAAAAACGCTTAGAGACCTCTCCCTCACAATTCTTGGTCATGATCATCATCGTTACAAATGTTGGATATTTGACCATTTACGTACCATTGAGTCTAAGATAAGCATGCATCATCTCGTGAGCCAAAATATATCCTGTTAGTAACCTGTGTTTCAACATAGATTGATTTTGAGCCAAGAGAGTACTCAGTTGGGAGATGAGGTGGAAGAGATGTAAAAGTACCTAGGAAGTCCATATAGGATGAGAATTGCAGTGACCTCGCACTCACGAGTTACCTTTTGAGATTCTGTAGCCATGCCTACTAGCTTGTTGTTTGGCCCCCTGACTGGCCTTTGGGAGACCTGTATATGTGGACCAGACCAGAGTTACAGTCATGAATCTAATCTGGTTTTAGTCTGAAGTAAGTGTTACCCAAGATAAAGTCTTACACTATCGACAATCTGCTCTTCAGATAGGCAAATACCTCTGGTTACCACCTCATACTGATAGTCCTGCTTGTGTAAATTTTTTATAAAACATATGAGTGAGAGAGAGAGAGAAAGATGGAAGTTTCAAATAACTAATGTACTCACAATTTTCTCTTCCTTCTCAGCTTTATTCAGCGCTTGTTTTTCCACCAAAAGAAAAGGAAATTCTTTCTCAATCTTCATGTTTAAGCCTTCGAAGAAATCACGCATGTCAAAGTGCAAAGGCTGGCATTCATCAGAATCCATAACGGCAGAATTCATACATTCGAGGCATAGCCATCGACCATCAGCAAGCATTACATAGTTTGATTCCCTAGGCTGCAAAGAAAATTTGCCAAGATCCTAAGAAACTTAAACCCGAAGATTATGGTTTCCTTCTCTTATTCAATATGGTGGTTGATTCTGGATCTCATATCATTCCCCGTTGCCGTGTTTTGTTGTTTGAAAGGTAAACTCACCTCTAACCTTTCGCAACTGCAGCATTTGGGAGTTCCATCAGCTTCATGAACAGGGCAGTATCTTTCCTCCCAAAACGGATGATTATTGTACGTTTTCATCTGAAAGAATACAGTTACAGTTACATTCATCGACACCATGACAAATTACTACTGAGAATCCTAAAATGGTATACCTTCTTCTCTTTGCAGACATAGCAGTACCGTTCATAGCACGATTTGTGAAACTTGCCTCTTGAGTTTGAAACCTAAGATAGTTATCAAGAATTTAGGTTTTGCATCAAACAAAAAAAACAAAACGAACATGTCAAGGAGTATATTAATATACCAAAAAAAAACAGTTCCATACATGGTTTTCGATATCGTGGATAGCAATTGGTTTGTGACAAGCACGACAACAGAAACATCCAGGATGCCAAAGAACACCCAAGATATTCACAGATCCTCCATGTTCAACCGCAAAGTTGCAACCACCACACAAGCTACAAGTCAAAAGATTCTTTAACCAGGTGTGGACATACTTAAGAGTTGAGATAATGAATACAAGAAAATTAGCAATAAACGCATAAGCTTACCTAGGAGGAGGATTCAACTCTAGGAGCATTCCATCTCCTTCCACCTCATCTTTTGATTGCTTTATTTGACCCTTCCCCTTCAAACTCTCTTCAACAGCCTTTGCAAGCTGCTCATCTTCATCCACAGGAGCTCTAGTGGAAATGTTGTTATTTTCTTCAAGTCGAGGAGGAGACTCTACCATGTTTAGACTCTCCTGAACAATCAAAGCAAGCTGCTCATCCTTCTTCACTTGTTCATCTTCAAATTGCTTTCCTTTACCTTTGTTCTTCAAACTCTCCTTAACAGCCTTAGCAAACTGCTCATCTACATCCAACGGAGCTCTACGAGATATACTTTTATATTCTTCAAGTCGAATAGGATACTCTTCCATGTTCAGACTCTCCTGAACAATCAGAGCAAGCTGTTCATCCTTGTTCACTTGTTCTTCAAACATTTTTCTTCTGTTGTTCTCCTTTAAACTCTCCTCTAAAGTCCTAGCAAGCAGCTCGTCTTCTTCGTCTTCCAATGCAGTTTTCTTATTGATCAGCCTTTCTCTTTCCTCGTGTTGAAGAACATTTGCTATCTGCGCATCGTTTTCTAACTCTCTGGTGCGCCTTCTTTCCTCCTCCTCCTCTTGACGAGAAAATTCTTGAATGGCCAAATCAAGCTGTTCAGCTTCATGAGTGGCCAAATCAAGCTTTTCAGCTTCATGAGTGGCCAAAGAACGCTGTTTAGCTTTCTGAATGTCAGCTTCATGCTGTGAAACTTCTATGACGTGAATAGTTTCTGCTTCAAAACGATCCTACATGTTTTCAGACCCCAAAAGTTAAAGTCTAGAAAGGGAAAAAGACAAACTTGGAACCAAACTTTGCTGAGACAAAAGAAACAACCAAACATATCATATTTACCTCAGAAGTGGAGGGCTTGAAGCAGCAGGGGACGCACCACATCTTCGAAAACCAACCTTTTCACCGATCAGACCAACCTTTTCCCTGCAAACGAATCAATCATTGAGAACCCAAGGATCGGGAGAACATTAAAAGATTTCACTTTTCCAAGCCAAACATCTCAATTTACATCAGAAAGGCAAAATGCTTGAACTATAATCAAATAAACGAAAACTAGGTTAAGAAAGTTCACAGCATAGTTAGGAAACATGTTGACGATCATCTCAGCAAACTAAGACATCGACATTAGATAAAGAACAAGACAGACACAAAGACAACAACAACAACCTGATACAGGTATGAAACACAGCTTAGTATGAAACAAAAGAAAGAAGAATCTATGTCTACAGAAGATTGAAAATATCTGAAACGGGACATGATCTAACCTTGGACGAATTTGAGCTGAAAGTAGAATGCAGAGACTATAATGATAAAAAGTGTTCACATGTGTTTTTCTAAAATTCCCCAATTTTTGTGCAGACACGGTTCTGAACGACGACACATTAATGATGGATGAACCTTTTACAAAGGATTATTCTTTTTCCGAGCCGTCAAAGTTAATAACTAACGACTCGACCGAAATTGAGATAATTATTAAAAAAAGTCAACACTTACCCAAACCCTTCATCGTCAGATGAATAGTAATCAGAGGCCATGTCTTTTTGGGTCTCGTTGTAGCCCAAACCGGTTTCCGATTCTTTTCCTCAAGTGGAAAGTTCGCGAGGTCTTCCACGAGAATTTCGAGAAGTTTCGAAAGACCATTGAGCAGCTACTGTGTTGAATTGGTCTTTTTGAGAGAAGAAAAGAAAAAGAAAGTAGTAGAATGCAAGGCGTGTGGAGAAGAAAGAGAAACACACACACACACTTACTTTTTGTGGTCCAAAGCGAAAGACCAGCTGTTTTTTTGCACACGTGCCGCAAGCACATTTCTTGGTGGCAGTTTCGTAATTGTTTACCCTTTCGAGACGATTTTAATTAGTTATTTCCCTCCCTCTTGAAACGTTGCCGTTTCAGCTCCTTAATGCGAAATACTGTATCCAATCAAATAGTACTAGTTTTCTTGTCAACAACATCCAATAAGAATCATGATAAATAAATAAAAGAAAATATTTATAGCATTTAGCCACTTACTAACTATCATTCATTAAAAAAATATAAGAAAGTTTCAAAATATGATATAAGTAAAAGGGTTAATTTTGTGAAAATGACAATGCAACTACTGGAAATTAAATTAAGAAAGTGTGAAACATAGTTTTTCGATATTGAAACTTATGTAGCAGCACACATGCAATGTCTTAATTTGTCATAATTGTACTATGAAATGATATTGTGCTGAAAATAGAAAGTTATATAATTGGACGTGCTCATGTCTATTTTTCTGTTATAGTTGTATTTTGGATCCAGAAAGAAAAACCAGACATAAGTGTGCGTTTGTATATATATGTTCTAGAGAGGTATGTTTCGATTTGTCCTATATTAGGTGCTTCAAAGATTTGAATCTGGTTTCGTCCAGTGTTGAATACTTTTCAGGATTTTATGGAGGCTGGAGTCTGAGACCATCTGGTTAACTTTCCTGAATCCAACACCGTAGACCGGTGAATCGTCTGTTTCTATCTGATCCTTGCAAAATTCCACCAGTTTCTTCTCGTAATCAGATTGAGCACCTTTCTTTGATGCATTAGCAGCTGGAGTCCTCGAAGAAGAAGAAGCTGATGATGCAGCTGCAGAACTGGAGTATGTCTGTGACTCCAACCACATGTGGCCTAGCACTTGGCATATTCCTTCTTCCAGCTCTAACTTAAGATTCCTATAACCTGTGATCAAACCAAATAGCACTTTTAGTTGAGAGCTCTCTCCATATTGATTGGCAAATACAAATTGGGTACTAGTAGTACCATTGAGTCTAAGCCAAGCATGCATCATCTCATGAGCCAAGATATATCCAGTTAGTAACCTGTGTCCGAAAAGAGATTTGATTTAGTCTATTTGCGTGAGATTACTTAGAAGGATGAGATGAGCTTAAAAAAGATTATTGTACCTAGGAAGTCCATATAGGATGAGAATTGCAGTGACCTCACATCCACCAACAACCTTTTGAGGTTCTGTACCCAAGCTTACTAGCTCGCCGTTTGGCCCCATGGTTGGCTTTTTAAAGACCTGTATATGTGGACCAGAGCAGAGTTAAAGTCATGAATCCAATCTAGTTTTAGTCTCAAGTAAGTGTTACCCCCTATAAGCTCTTACACTATTGACAATCTGCCCTTCAGACAGGCAAATACCTCTGGTTACAACCCCATGCTGATTGTCCTGCTTGTTTTGAAACTCACAAAACATATGAGTGAAAGAGAAATAGAGAGATAAGGAATTTTCAGTTCAAAAAATGTACTCACGATCTTTTCTTGCGCCTCAGCTTTTTTCAGCGCTTCTTTCTCCACCAAAAGAAGAGGGAATTCTTTCTCAACCTTCATGTTTAAGCTTCCGAAGAATTCACGGATTTCAAAGTGCAATGGTTGGCACTCATAAGTATCCATAACCGCGCATTCCATACATTTTACGCATAGCCACCGATTGTCAGCAAGCATTACATACTTCGTTCCCCAGGGCTGCAAACAAAAAAAAATCATGAGAAAGCTTTACTTCTTCTTTTGAAATGGCGGTTGATTCTTTATCTCATGCTCATTTGCCAATATTCATATTGAAGTGAAAGTAAACCCACCTCTAATCTTTCACAACTGCAACACTTGGGAGTTCCATCAACTTCATGAAAAGGGCAGTACTTTTCCTTCCAGAAGGGATGTTCTTTATACTTTCTACCAGGAAACTGAATACAATTACATTAAGATCCATCATCGCCAGGAAAAGTACAACAGATTATACATAAGTCGTAAACTGTTATAAGATACCAATTATTTAACTTTCAACTCATAGACCCCAATGGGAAGTTACCTTCTTTTTGCAGACATGGCAGTTTGGGTGACTACGCTCGTAGCAGGTTATATGACACCTCCCTTTTGTGTTTGAAAACTAAGTAGCCCTCAGGAGTTAGATGTTGCATCAGAAAACATAATGAGCAACTCAATTAGTATATTAAAGTACCAATCACTATAAAAAAGGAAGCTTTCATATACGGTTCTAAACCTCGTGCATAGCGATTGGTTTGTCGCAATAACGACAACAGAAACATTCAGGATGCCAATTAACACCCAAGGCATGAACAGATCTTCCATATTCAATCGCAGATTTGCAACCATCACATATGCTACAAGTGAAATAATCTTAACCAGGTCAGGACATTTCTATCTTGTAATAAAGCATGCAAGGAAACCGCCAAAGTAATAGACAAACACTTACCTATGAGGATGGTTAACGTTGAGATCTACCCTTGGAAGATTTCCATCTTCTTCCACTGGATCTTTGAAATGCTCTATTTGGCCTTTACCCTTCGCGCTTTCCCAAATAACCTTCTGAAGCTGCGCATCTTCATTCAGCGGAGGTATTGTTGAAATGTTTTTATCTTCTTCAAGTTGAGCAGAAAGCTCCACCATGTATAGACTCTCCTGAACCATCAGAGCTTGCTGTTCATCATTTTCCACTTGATCATCTTCAAATTGCTTACTTTTGCCTTTCTCCTTCAAACTCTCCTCAACAATCTTAGAAAGCTGCTGATCTTCTTCGTCCACAACTGATTTATCAAGCTCAGTTTCTTCCACATATTGCAAACCACGCGCTATCTGATCATCCTCCTCTCGCTGACGACAACGAGAAGTTTCTTGCGGGTTGAAGCTATCTTGAATAGCCCATTCTATCTGATCAGCTTCTGATCTTCTCTGACGTAAGATGACATCTTCATACAGAGAAATACCTGTAACGATATTTGTTTCTTCTTCAAAACGATCCTGCAAGTTTCAGAGGTCAAAAGTTAAGCAATCTTCACGAAACCAAGAGAGAGCCAAATAAATTGAATTACCTCAGAGGGATCATGTTTAGTGGAAGGTTTAAAGCAGGACAAACACCACATTCTCTGAAACCAAAGGATTAGAAGAAAAACAAAAATTAACTTAACAAGCCAAGCATTTACACAAAGTTAAATCTAAACTTAGAAATTTTTACAGCACCAAGCAGAAGAAGCAAAACTTGTCATCTTGTATACTTAAAAGAATCAAATTGGTAAAATTTTCCACTAGGGTTTTCTAGAATTCCCCAAATTAGAGGCTGACCTGTTGTGAAATTTGTTATGAGAATTAAAATTCGAAGCTTTTTACTTTGGGGAATTATGTAAAGCTCTCCACTTTCACAATTAACGACGCGGAGAGATAAAAAGGATCAAGTGAAAGTAAGAATTAAAGAAGATAAATGCTGACCTAAATCGTCGTGTGAATGAATACGCTGATGATGACTCAAAAGGTTCAAATGCCATGTCTTTGGGGGGTTTCCACAACTGGAGAATGGGAGTGAGCAAATGAGGAAAGATTTGAGAAAGAGGAGTAAACGCAGGCACATGGACAAGAAAGTCAATTAAAAAAACACTTGTGGTCCAGCTGGTTTTGCCACGTGACGTATATCTTAATTAAAGTCAATTAACAATAATTTTGGTTTACAGAAGTTACAAGTGAACCTTTTTCAATCTTGCTGATTTGTGCTGCAAAGATTGATTTTGCTTCTCTATAATTGAACTGTATTATTTTTGATTCAAGATCAGAAGGGCATGAAGAGTTTGATGATTCTCAGGTTACTCTTCTTTGGTTTTGAAGTATACTACTACTTCCTGATTTTTCTAGCAGAATGTAACTGGTTTAGTTCACAGGAAAGTCTTGCACAATCTTCTATTATAAAAGAAGCAAAACATAAGGACATATGGAACCTCTTTATAGAAGCTCAAAAAAGTAAAGAAATTTGGTTGAGGTTGGTTTCGGTTTCATATGTGAAAGTTAACTCACCCGAATGTATTGTTGTGTATTTTAGATATCCTTATCTTAAACAAGCAACGGTTAGCTGCAGTTGAGGAGTTAGAGAAGCTAAAGAATGAGAAAGATGAATTGCTAGTAGAGAGGATTAACCAATTGGAGGCAGAAAGTCAGATTGTAATCAATAAAGTTTTCATTTTTCGGCTACTCTCTAGTTTTGATGAAAGAAGACAGTGTTGTGGTTAGTATACTTTTGAGGATCGAATCATCAACTCCATCTCTGTTTTTTTATGATCGGATCATGCAATGAGTGAATTCTTCACTTTACTTAAAGTCATCAGATTCTCTCACGTAACAAACAAAGAAAACAAACCCATGAAAAGCCATCCAAGGAAAAAAGGAAATCTCATGTGACCGTTATTTTTTTTTGGGGTCAAATCTTATGTGACCGTTAATTGTGATTACCAATTTCCTTTTTTCTTTTGAACCTCTTTCCTTATAAATAAAAACTAGGTCTCTTAATTACGCAGTCTCAACAACGCTTCTTCTAATTCTTCCTTGAGAGACAAATCAAAACTCTCTCTATTTCACCCTTTTTCATCTTCTTCTTTTAGAGACAAATCAAAACTCTCTCTTTATACATAAACTCTGTGGATTCCGATCGATGATGATGATCCAAGTAGAAGCCGACGACGATGATCCAAGTAGAAGCCGATGATGATGATCTCTGTAACATCCGTAAGATTTAAGACTGATCGGAGCCGAAAAGCATATCATCGTTTCATTGATTGAATGATAATCTCCATCAATCCACCGTCGTCTACAGTAAAAAACAAGATCGATTTCAGTTCACCGGATAATGATCTAGCCACCGAGATGCTTTCACCGGAGACAACGAGGAAATAAGAGGATGGCGAAGGAAAACACCAAGACGCTCTCGTTTGTGGTTTCAAGTTTCAGAACAAGCACGAGTCGCCGCCTGAGGATATCACAGACTTCTAGGTATATTACTTTACTACCCTTTTTCTTTTTAATAAAGATAATGATTTTGATTTTTAAAAAAGGAACAAAAAGATTTTATGTTTTCCACTTCTTATTTTTCTGATTTAAAACTAATCACAAAGATTTCACAAATATATTTTTAAGTAAATTGTTTTGATTTTTGTTTTTAATAGAGTTTTTAGTGTTAAATTTTCAATATGTGTAAACTATTGGATACATCATCCCGTCCATAATATGAGGTCTTTCAGAGGTGTTTTAGGTTTAATATGTTTTACACATATAAATTTTTAACACTTAATTTTTTTATTTGTATTTTATATCAATATTTAAACTTTATTTTTGATTTTTAAGTAACAATTTAGATAAAATATTTTATTTTTAAAAAATATACATAATACTTTTGATTATCACAAGGTTTTCACAAATATATTTTTAAGTAAATTGTTTTGATTTTTGTTTTTAATAGATTTTTTAGTGTTAAATTTTCAATATGTGTAAACTATTAGATACATCATCCCGTCCATAATATGAGGTCCTTCAGAGGTGTTTTAGGTTTAATATATTTTACACATATAAATTTTTAACACTTAATTTTTTATTTGTATTTTATACCACTATTTAAACTTTGTTTTTGATTTTTAAGTAATAATTTATATAAAATATTTTATTTTTAAATATACATAATACTTTTGATTATCACAAGATTTTCACAATTTGTTTAAAAAGTAAATTGTTTTCACAATATGTTTTACACATATAAACTTTTACTTGTGTTTTTATTTAAAAATATTTTTAAATTAATATTTTTATACTACTATTATAAGGTTTAAGATTTTTAAAGTATTATTTTACATAACAGAAAATGTTTTATTTTCTAATATATACATAATATTTTGGTTTTTAAGTGTTAAATTTTAAATATGTGTAAACTAATTGGATACAACATCCCATCCCGTTCATAGCATGAGGTCCTTAAGAGGTGTTTTATGTTCAATATGTTTAACACTTTCTTAAAAAGGTTTCTTTATTGATTAATGAGAATAGTGATCCTCATGGAGGACTTTTTTTTTTTTTTTTCAAAT
>Ga0041059_1000507_pt1 | contig 29545 bp, 18 predicted proteins | sample AraColnosormetaG_FD_56232 | JGI IMG/M metagenome (GOLD analysis project Ga0041059, IMG submission 56232) | Arabidopsis roots microbial communities from North Carolina, USA - Col MF nosort | ecosystem: Host-associated > Plants > Roots > Unclassified | place: USA: North Carolina | collected... | reverse complement strand
TTTTTTTTTTTTTTTTTTTTTGGGTCAACGAGAGTGAGTGCACAATATAAAAATGTATCAAACAAATAAATAAGTCAATAGTCCAAAATTAAATATCGCATAAAGATAGTTTTAGCCATTATCACAATAAAAATAAAACTAATTTTCAAATGAATATAACAATGACTTTTGTTTACCGATTTGTTAAAATATTTTCTGTAATTAACAAAATTTTCCTTTAAATTACGACTGTTTTTTTTAATATTTATACGTTAAAAGAAATTTAAAAATGTTTTCGTAAATAATTTTAAAACTGTCTTTGGAGAGTACCTGAGCTACTGTTTTTCCCTTTGCCTCAGCAATTTCTTTGAGAACATCAGACTCCATGATTTTGTGAGTTCCCCAAAACGCTCCTCTCGATCCCAACACCGAATAAGCTGTCACAACAATGCCTTTCGACTTACATAACTCCCTCAGTTTTCTCTGTTGCCATACTGGACTCATCTCCACCTTTTTCACATTATCCACAAACAAATGTTTCAAATTATTTCACCAATCCAATATTTTCTTATAAAAAAAAGGTTGAACTTATTTGATAAATTAAATAAGAGAGAATTTTAAATATACTTGATTGACACTAGGTGGGATTTTTGCTATTGAAAGGATGTGTTGGAGTTTCTTGCATGAGAAGTTGCTTACTCCTATACACTTTGCAACTCCGAGTCTCTGACACTCTTCCATCTCAGACCAAACTGTTTCATAATCCATTGGCAAAAAGTCATCTTCTTCTATAGGGAACTTGTATTTACCAGGTTTCGAGCTAACCGGCCAGTGGATTAGGTAGAGATCGAGATAGTCCAATTTAAGAGTTCTACAAAACATGATATGAAAATGATGATTAAGATCATGCAACCCCGAAATACGCTTTTTGTACTTGGCTTGCAGTCCATAGAAGGCTATCAACAGGAGATCGCATGGTTAAATGGTCGGGAGACGTTACAACGGACTGCATTCTCTGTCAAGGTAACCTCGAAACCCGGGAACACCTTTTCTTTGATTGTGGATACACTTCAGCAGTTTGGGCAGCGCTTGTAAAGGGAATTCTCAAATCGAGATATACTTCCAACTGGACCTCGATAATGGACCACCTCGCTCATGCTCAGCCACACCGCGTGGACCACTTCCTCGTTCGCTATGCCTTCCAAGCGACTCTATACACTGTGTGGAGGGAAAGAAATGGTAGACGACACGGTGAGACCCTCAACACGGCCTCTCAACTAGTTGGATGGATAGACAAGCAAATCCGAAATCAGCTGTCCTCAATCAAGCTCAAGGGCGATCGACGATATGATGACGCTCTTCAATTGTGGTTCAGTACCAGAGTTTAATCTTATAGTTTTGTCTCCTTTTTCTCAAACTCTATTTTCAGTTTAAACTCTTTCAACTCACGTTGCATTTGATGTAAAAAAGTTAGGTTTCTTTTGAATATAATTTAACATTATTTCAAAAAAAAAAAAATGATGATTAAGATTAAGCATTGTTCTAAGATACGGCCTAAGCGTTCATATATACGATGTAAAGATGTTATACATTAATGACTAATGTCCCAAAATCTTTATGAAAAAAAAATTAAAAAAATTAAATGATATTTTTTCGTATATACTTAAGTTTTTTATTGTGTTTTTTTAACACCATTGTGTTATTAGTTATAATAATGTTTTCGTTCTTAAAATATTATTTCGCCAATTTTGATACCAACGAGTGCGTATATATATCAACGAATCCAAACTCGAATATCATGAAATTTTGGAGTATCCATGCACACCCCTAAGTATATATTTGAGTTTAACCATCTAGAGTTCAAAAGTCTATTTAAATCTTTCATGTAACCACAAATCTCATTTGCTATCCTTTTCTATATAATAAGGAACTCAAATCTTACTCCAAACTCCGTTGGATCGCCGGTACAACAAGGCCACCATGAGCATCGGCACACCATAGCTTAGAAGTGACGAAGAGTTCTGATCGAGATTGGATTAACCCGAGAGAAACCGCCTCCGCCAAAGCTTCACCAAGCGGTTCCTCCGTCTGGTACCTAGGAGAGGTGTCGAAGTGACGATAACCGAGCTTGATGGCTTCCAACACCGTCCGTTTCAACACTATTGGTTCGGGTGGAGGAGACGCAGCAGTTCCAAGAGCTAGAACCGGCATCAAGTGATGAACGGATCCGATAGGGAACGTAAGAGCTGACATTGGTGAAAAGAAGCGCCAAAAAGTCAAAGAAAGTTTGCTACGAGAAAATCGTTTCTCATTGGCTCAATTTATACTCACTACTTCGTGGCCACTAGCCACCATGGCCATCAAAAACAAGTAAAGAAAAAAAAACATGTCACGAGTGGCCATCAAAAAAACAAAACAAAAATAAAAGGAGGATGCCACGTGTAACCCATAACCTGCTACAAGAGGTGAACCGCACCTCCAATCATTTGTCTAATTTCGGTGTCGTGTCCAAGTTCCCCGGTGGCTTTGAATTTATCCATCGGTATTGGACTAGGTTTTGGATGGATTCAACCCTTTGTCATTTTCATTGAGTTACTTTCTAATAGTGTGTACTTGTTAAAAATCTCAATTATTAGTGTTTTATGGCTTTGTTCGGAACTTCGTTGATATGGACAATAGAGCAACATGTTCCTTGGAACACAAGATAGTAGAAAGCGAGGTGTTGAAATTTCTCCCCTCTCCCGCTGTTAAATATTTTTGGTGGTTTGTGTATTGTGATTGTAATTTAAAAATGATTAATAAGGAGCAAATGCCCTTAGCTTTCTCCCATTTCAAATTTAGGGTTTAGACCCATAACCTAAAATGTATTATTAGAATCCTGGTCGTGAATCCAATCTTATTAGCCAAGTTCTACTCCACTTCCGTACTACGCTGTGTCTAAATGACAAATCGTTTATGTTGGAGATAGTCCTTATTCATTATTCATTATTTCATTATTAGAGAGAATGACAAGAAAATCATTGTGACGAATGATAATTGTGCCGTTTTCAATAGGCTATTTTCACACAAAGTGATCAGATCTCCCCGTCCCACATCTCGGCGACAGATTTGATGGGACCTTTCTTAGAGGTATAAACCTCTCCGTGGACGTTTCTGAACTGAGGAATCTCAGTTGAAATTCTCTGTGTCTCATCCTCTGTCAAAGACCAATCAAATATCTTTAGATTCTCTTCTAATCTCTCTTTGGTAAAGCTCTTCACTACCATGCTCACTCCTTGTTCATAAGCCCATCTCATACTCACCTGTAATTACAACTCCAAATATGAGCTTTGAACTCCATGGATATAGCTGATGAATACATCTCAAATTTTTCTGTTGAGATTCATGTTACCAAGATAGTGACTGACTATTGATGGTGATAAATTGATAATAACTGATAAACGTCCCCACTTTTTTTTTTTGTTGTTGTAAAAGTTCATATAAATGTCACCAATTGTTTTTTGTATTTTTCTTGTTTGATAGTATCGTTTAAGAAAACTTTTGAAAGTACCTGGGCCACTGTTTTTTCCTTTGCTTCTGCTATTTCTTTGAGAACATCAGATTCCATAATTTTGGGAGTTCCCCAAAAAGCTCCTCTAGATCCCAACACCGAGTACGCTGTGACAACAATGTCGTTCGATCTACAAAGCTCCCTTAGCTTTCTTTGTTGCCATATTGGACTCATCTCAACCTTGTTTTCATCCATAAAAAAAAAAGAAGGGTGAATTGGAATTGTTTGCTGAAAAAGAAATCAAAGAGTAAAAAAGTAGTGTTTACTTGATTGACGCTAGGCGGGATTGTCGCGATAGAGAGTATGTGTTGAAGCTTCTTACATGAAAAATTGCTTACTCCTATGCATTTTGCGAGCCCAAGTCTCTGACACTCCTCCATTTCAGACCACACTACTTCGAAATCCATTGGCATAAAATCATCTTCATCAATAGGAAACTTGTATTTACCAGGTTTCGAGCTAACCGGCCAATGAATTATATAAAGATCAAGATAGTCCAGTTTAAGGTTTCTGCAAAACCATATTTGTTACACAGGTGGTTTACATTAAGTTATGTCACTCCCAAAATAATATTCAATCATGAAACATAATTGACACGGTGACTGATAGAGAACCTGATCCATAGAGATATGTGAAATAGTTTTCTGTATTTCTCAATCGGAAAAGTGTTTACAAGTATGTTTGTATACATCTACACTAAACCAACTAAACCATATACAATCACAATTTAACTTAACCGGAATCACTAAACCGGACTATCATATATACAGTTCGAATAGTGACACCTACTCTCAGTGATTGAAACCGTGCATTCTAATTTCATGTGAAAATCATTAAGGAATCTAAATCTTACTTCAAACTCCGTTTGATCGCCGGTACGACGAGACCACCATGAGCATCAGCACACCAAAGTTTGGTAGTGACAAAGAATTCAGATCGAGATCGAACTAAGCCGAGTGAAACCGCCTCCGCTAAAGCTTCGCCGATCGGCTCCTCCGTTTGGTACCTTGGAGAGGTGTCGAAATGGCGATAACCAAGCTTAATAGCCTCAATCACCGTCTCTTTCAGCATCGTTGGTTCCGGTAGCGGAGAAGCGGCGGTTCCAAAACCAAGAACCGGCATCGAGTGATGACCGGATGGTCCGGATCTGATGGCGAGCGTAGGGACTGTGGTTAAAGACATTGGTTAAAGAGAAGTCAACGAAAGTGTGCTCTCAGAAAATGGTTTCTCTCGGTGGCCCAAAGCTTTACTCAGTAGCCACTGACTAATGCTAGTGCCTGATAATATTATATTAATATACTCTCTTTGATTAGAAAAGTACGTAAGTCTTCATATTATAAGTTTATAACGCTATATAATTTGACTATAAATTGTTAATAGAAAGTAGTCATGATATTATATACGAAAAATATTTGAATTAGTATTCTTTAATATTGTTTATTTGGAAAACTTTTAAAGAATAATATGTTATGTAATTTGTGCTAAAATTTCAAAATTTTAATATGTAAATCAATAATGAATTAATATAAGTTGTTTTCAGCTTTTTCTCAAAAGCATGTCACGTATGAGCATTAACACCCGTGTGGAAAAATGGAGCCAAGTGAGCTAAGCATTTTAGCTTCATAAAACAAACACACCGACGTCGTTAACTCTTCATCTTCATTTTTTTCTGTAACTTCTCCCATATTTTTTCTTCCCAAAAATATACTATAAAAATGAGAACACTTCTTCTAACGATTTTGATCTTCTTCTTCACAGTGAATCCAATCTCAGCAAAATTCTACACTAACGTCTCTTCAATCCCACCGTTACAATTCCTAAACGCAACGCAAAACGCATGGGAAACATTCTCCAAACTCGCCGGTTGTCACATCGGAGAAAATATCAACGGCCTCTCAAAACTCAAACAATACTTTCGCCGTTTCGGTTATATCACCACCACCGGTAATTGCACTGACGATTTCGATGACGTGCTTCAATCAGCGATCAACACTTACCAGAAAAATTTCAATCTCAAAGTCACCGGAAAACTCGATTCCTCGACTCTCCGGCAAATCGTTAAACCGAGATGCGGGAATCCGGATTTGATCGACGGGGTTTCGGAGATGAACGGTGGTAAGATACTCCGTACGACTGAGAAATACTCGTTTTTCCCCGGGAAGCCACGGTGGCCGAAACGGAAACGAGATCTGACTTATGCGTTTGCGCCGCAGAATAATTTAACAGACGAGGTTAAACGCGTGTTCTCACGCGCCTTCACGCGTTGGGCGGAGGTGACTCCGTTGAATTTCACGCGCTCTGAGTCTATCCTCCGTGCGGATATAGTGATCGGATTTTTCTCCGGTGAACATGGTGATGGAGAGCCGTTTGATGGAGCTATGGGAACATTAGCGCATGCTTCTTCGCCTCCTACGGGGATGTTACATTTAGACGGTGATGAGGATTGGTTGATCTCTAACGGTGAAATTAGTCGTCGGATATTACCGGTGACGACGGTGGTGGATCTTGAATCGGTGGCTGTTCATGAGATTGGTCATCTTTTAGGGCTAGGTCATTCGTCGGTGGAAGATGCGATTATGTTTCCGGCGATTTCTGGTGGAGATCGGAAAGTGGAGTTAGCTAAGGATGATATCGAAGGGATTCAGCATTTGTACGGTGGTAATCCGAATGGAGACGGTGGTGGTTCGAAACCTAGCCGTGAGAGTCAATCTACCGGTGGTGATAGCGTTCGTCGGTGGAGAGGGTGGATGATTAGCTTATCATCGATTGCCACGTGTATATTCTTGATTTCTGTTTAGTGTAGGTTTTATTTATACTTTTATTCCATCTTATTTTGGGGTCAATTAATCGATTTGTTTTTGTTTTTCTTCTAAAAGTAACGATTCTATGTTATCGATGGAAAAGTAACGATTTGGGGTCATGGTCTCATGGAAATGAGAGAAATTGTAAAATTCTTCATATATTGGATTTTGGTGTTTATTAATGCATATTAAATTTAATGTCAGAAAAAACTTCGTTAGAACAAAATGTTGTCGTAAAATATGATTTTCTTTTTCTTTGGTCGGTGAAATATGTAAATCTGTTTCTGCTAGACTATTGAATATTTCGATTTTTTGGTCAAAAAACTGTTGAAGTTTTCTTCACAAATTTTAAAGGTCTTTAAAGTTTTACAATGAGTTATGACTCATAGACTTACGAAGTCATCACATACAACACTAGTTAGAGCATCATTAATGGTAGTTTCTTAGGTTAGTCTTAACTTAGTTCTTAGGATTTTTTTTAATTGATTTTAATTTTTTAAAACAAAAGATAAGAATACTTCAATTTGTCTTTTATATAAGAGACTCTTTTAACAAATATATGATTAAAAACATTAAATTTGTAACCAAAATTTCCTAAGAATTAAGCTAAGCAACTATCAATAATGGTGCTCTTAGTCGGTCCAATTTGTTTGAGAAGACTTGTTTTTATTGATAATCACCACTTACATTTTTGTAATGTTTCACAAATCCACGTATGTAGTTTTATTTAAAATAAATACTATGTTTTAATTAATAGTGGGATTCTAAAGTAAATTGAAATTATCAACAATCGTGAATTCGAACATGTATATAGTCTATATATAATGACCTTGCGGCTCCTTCAAACACTGAACTACACCTGGTGGACCATTTTCACATTCTTGAATGACGAAAAGTCTCTTCACTAATGCATACCCATGCATTATCGTAATGGCAACACCTGAACCATGAGTCATTAGCTTTATGGTTAGCATTGTAGTGAAGTTTTGTACATGTTGGTGTAGTTACAATAATTTCAATAACAAAAGCAAAACCACATTCTTTCTCATGGACTAAATCTTTGCCATAAGAGAACTTCTCGCTGCAATCATGTTGGCATTTGGGCATGTCACAATGACTGCTTCCACAAATGCCAAACATGGCTGCACCAAGAAGTTCTCTTACGACAAAGAGTTCTTCCGATGAGAAGGAATGCGGTTTTGCTTTATATATGTTACTGAAACTGCAACTACACAAGCATGTACAAAGATCTCTATCATCACTACAAAGTTAACCACATGTACATGTGTAATGACGCATGGTCAGATGATGTTTTTCTGACACGATTATCTTATGCTAGAGGCAAATATTCTAGTATCATGTTGATAACGTTGATCAAATAAGCAAACTTCCAAATAATTTATTGATTTTGATCATCTCGATACTTCCACTTAAGAACCAGTGAAAACCAGTGTTCTGTCAAAATGATGGGTGGATCTTTGGAAACAAAGCCACCATCTTCTATTGGACTTGAAAATAAAATCCACCAAACTTATGCATAAATTTTTCGTTCGTTTAGCTAGATTGACGGCCAAGAAAAATTAACAAATTTTGGTCATCAATCTAGCTAAATAAAGAAAAAATAGTGCATAAGTATGGTGGAGTTTTCTCTTGATATTTCTTATGTCTAAGAAGACGAGGTGAGATATATTCCATAAATCTACTTATCGTTTTGATGTAACTAGTATCTTTTTATTTTCTTAGGAGAGTGTATTGTAATTCTTCTTAAACACTTTACTCTTACCAATTTATCATGTATCAATATTAATTAGTACGGCACAATAGTATAATTGACATAAGAATGCGGAAACAACATATAGTCCACGCTGAAATCAATGAAGTAAGAAAATGGAAACTTAATTCATTCGCAAACATAACATTATTTGTTATACAAAAATGAAAATAACAGATATTAACTATCAAAACAAACATAACCAATTCATATAGTCATGCAGATCGAAATTATCAATCAGACGATATATTTATCAATCTTGCAAAGAAACAAAAACAAAGATTTTACAATTAAGAGAGATGAAGATCGGACCGTAATGCTTTCATTCCCCAGAAGAAGAGATGAGATGGGATTCAGATTCAGACAATAATACCTATCGATGTAACCTTTTCTTTTCCCCAAAAGAAGTACACATCAAATTCCCACCATCATGGATCCATCATCCTTTTAGGAGATGCTTGTTTTGTTTTTTTCCTCTTACTCTCTTGAACAAGAACAACAAGGCCAAGATCTCCATCGTGTGTTTCGTATGTCTGAAAATCCCTCTGAACTTTTTATTATAGTTTTGATGAGACTTGTTTGGTGGAAGTTTGGTGGTTCTGATGATGATGAGAGAGAGCGAAGAAATTATGGCTTATAAAAAAGAAGAAGAGACATGATGATTACTGATTGGTACAAACATTGAAAATAGTTATAAAAAGAGAAGTAAATTGTCAAAACAATCACAACTATTTACTCTACCTACGTATGGGTTATATAACATAAATATACGAATTTGTTATACATATGGGGTATGAACTTATGACTGCGTATAATGAGATTTGAGGACCGTGTTCAAAACTTTCCTTTTAACAATCGTTGCATATAAAAAATACATAACATGTGATCTACAGTGCATATCTTGCTTTTGGGCTCTTGAGTTGATAGCGTATTACATTGAGGATGTGAGTTAATGAAGCCCTAAACATATAGTGTTGTTTGACCTTTTTAGTGTTGCTTTATATAATAGGTCATCGTTTGCTAAGTTTATATCCATGCATATGTACCTTCTTGAGGTAGGATTTTTATGCCCCTCAAAATATGGAAATTGTACAATACATATACTCCAAAAAAATCACTCGTGGGTATTCTTTGGATTGGGATATTCTTGGTTTTCACTTTTCATATATCATCTGAAAAAGTTTAGTTTGGACAAAATGGCTGTACCGGGAAAAAACAAAATAGACCGTTAGGTGCCTTGTCTCTCAAATCAATATCAATAATATGCTCTAATATATTGTACCTTGTAACATGTAAATGGGTCCATAAAAATCAGATAATAAGTGGGGGTTTTCATTTATTTTTTAAATGCGTAGTTAGATATGTTCTAATTGATTTTTCTTATCATTGTGATATATAAGTAAGAGATCATTATTTCTAATGGATATATGATATCTTGGATTGGGTATTGTGACTAAACTTCGTCTTCTATAACTTTTTGACTTCAATCAATAATCAATTTGTAGCTGATGGAAACTTCTCATTCTACCAAAACAAAAGCCCTACTATTTGGTGGGTTGCAAGTGATCACTAAGCCATCTTCCTAAAATATTTTTGTATGTTTAAATAGTTGAGTTACCAGTAATTAGAAAACTTTGCAAAAACCAAAAAAGAAAAAGAGTGATTAGCCAAATGCACTTTCAAATAGAAAATCAACAAAATACGCAAATATAGAGGTTTACCATATATGTAAAAAAACATCTGAAAAAAGTTCGTCACAATAAAGAGAAAATTTTGGACAATAGAGATATTGACGGAGTACATGTATGTGATATTGTTGCAAAAGGATAGCCTCAAACTCATATTCATAGGAAAAGACCACAAACTTTATTTGTTATGAATCCATTTAGTTACAACGTCATGTTAAGTAGATTCTTAAAAAACTATAGAAGTAATTATTATCCTAAATAGTATCAACATAAGACAACATATTCGATTGAGATAATAGTTGGGGCAGTCCGTAGTCGTCAGAGAAAGATTAACATCACATACTTTTTTGGCTTATCGTTCACTTTTCATTTTAAGTGGTAGTTGGGTTTTACACTTTATATATTGAACCTAGATAACAACTGTTGTGAATTCTCTGTTTTTGATTCGACCCTCTTTTGAACCATGGTTATATAATTGTTCTCGACAGACCTCAAGATTTTTTTGTTTTAAACTGATTACAAAAATCTTATATACACATGCACATAGTAAAGTCTAAACCAAAGCAATATAATAGATATAAATGTTCAGTCAGAGTTTCTATTATCAATCTTGCAAAGAAATGAAAATATCTTTCGATAGATGAAGATTAAGATTCAGACAATAACATGCAACCTTTTTCTTTCCCCCCAAAAACACATCGATCACCCACCATCAATCCATCATGGATCGATCATCCATTTAGGGACCTATTTACGTTTGATTTTTTTTTTCCTATAACTTTCTTTAATAAGGACAACAAGGCCAAGATCTTCATCGTGTGTTTCGTGTGTCTCAAAATCCCTCTAAACTTTTTATTGTAGTTTGGTGAGACTTGTTTGGTGGTGCTGATGATGATGAGAGAGAGAGAGAGAGAGAGCGCGCGAGGAAATCATGGCTGGTAAACAGAAGAAGAGACATGATGATTACTGATTGAAATATTATATATGTACACCATTGAAATAAGTTATAAAAGTGTCGTAAATCGTCAAAAGAATCAGTAGTATATATCTACTCTATATGATCTATATACACCATTCATATATAAAAGAATCACAAGTATGTTATTGAGGATGTGTGTCAATGAAGCCCTACGAGAAAGGTCTGTGCACTACCAAAAAAGAGACACATAGTTTGTTTGAGTTTTTTTATTGGGTTCATTTGTTAAATTTATATCCATAAATACCTCCTTGAGGTATAGCCGTACAGGGTTTTTTTGCAGTTCAAGATATGGCATTTGTATGAAACTTATATACCCGCCAAAAAAAACATACCTAGGTCACCCGTGGGTATTTTTTGATTGGGACAAACTGGCTGTAGGGAAAGAAAAAACAGACAACGTTAGGTGCCTTGTCTCTCAAATCACTTATCAGGACTCAGGAGCAATAATTTGTTCGAACCAATTGTACGTTGTAACATCTAAATGGGTCCATAACAATCAGATAATAAAATTTTATCATCTTTCTTAATTTATTTATTTCCAAATAACTTTCTTTATCATGTTTCTTAATTACGTTGATGCATGTTTAGATAGCCGAAACAAATCACTATTACTTTGATTCTTATTATTTATTTATCAATTTCTGGATTCATGACATTTGAAAAACTAAATGATGTATTACTGTGCATTTGCAATTCAATCGATCTTAAAGTCTTAAAATCAACTAGACGATAAAACGGTCTATTTCCCTATAGAACTAGATATATATACTATGCATTGTGATATAGAATTAAGAGATTACTGTTTCTTTGGATGTATGATCTTTTATCAGAATAAACTTCTTATTTTGTCTTCAGAAATAATCTTGACTTCGATCAATCATTATTTCGTAAGCGATAAAAACTTCTGATTATCTACCAAAAAATGATTTCAATATATTGTGACATTGTTGCAATACGATAACCACAAACTCATATTCATAGGGAAATGTTTTAACAAACTTTGTTACAAATTCATCTACTTACAACGTGATGCTCAATCATTGATATACATTATAAAAAGAATTATTATCTTAAAATAGTATCAACATAAGACAACATGCTCGATCGAGATAATACATGTGCCAGCGCAGTCCATAGTCGTCAGAAAAAGATCAACATCAAATACTTTTTAGGCTTATCGCGCACTTTTCACTTTAAGAGGTTATTGTGATTACACTTTACGTATTGAACCTAAATATCAATTTCACAGTTGGAAGTTTACAAAAATAATGCCAGTGTCGATCCTAGGATGATGCGAAACCAAAAGATGATGTTACATATATATACACATGCACATTTAGTATTCTGGTTATCAAGATAAGGATGAAAAGACTAATTAAACCAAAGCAGTGTCTATGACATTGCAAGCATTCTCCAACCCATAAGACAAAATTGATTCTACAAACTTTCATATCATCAGAATCTATGAAATGAATCAACAACTATCACATCTCAGCAGCAAAGTTAAAGGACTTTCCACATGATCTATATTTATAAGGGTATCGTTAAGATCTTCTCACATGTGTGGCACGTGACATATTTAATATTCTTGATGGGCTTTTCTGTTTTTTATGGGCCTTTTCGAATTTCAGGGTTTTAAATAAGTTAGAAATTAGATAAATAAAAAACAAATTAGCAAAAAATAACGAAGTGTCTCGTCTCTTCTCTCTTGTCTTCTCCAGATCAGTGTTTGTGGGGTTTTCCCAATGGAGCTTCTTCTCTCATTGTCTCTCCTCCTGGGGTTTTGGTGTAACAACAATCCTCAATTCACGAGGCATGAATCATTATTCTCCCCATTTGCTTATTCTCTGGCTAGAATCCCCAGATTTTACTGTATCGACTTTGGGAATTTAACTGGAGAACCATTTCCACTCAAACTGGGAAACAAAAACCTGTTATTGAACAATGGCCACTCATTCATCGAGATCGGAGAATAAAGACGCCGGAGAAGAAGATGAGCTCCGACGAAGGAACCCTTATGAAGTCCTTGGCATCCCCAGCAATTCGACTGATCAAGAGATCAAAAGTGCTTATCGGAGAATGGCTCTCAGGTTTTTCAAAAAGATTGAAACTTTGCGTTGATTAAGATGCAATTTAGGTTTAGAATTGATTTAAGAGGTTTAGAATTTGTGCGAGTGTTGTATCTGTGTTAAAGTTGATTACTTGGTGGTTACATGTACTGAAGTTTGGTTCTTCAGGTACCATCCTGATAAGAATCCAGACGACCCGGTTGCAGCAGAGATGTTTAAGGAAGTTACATTTGCTTATGAGGTCTTGTCTGATCCTGAGAATCGGCGTCTATATGATACTACTGGCTCTGAGGTGAGAATTTCAGACAATTCCTGAGTTTTAACATCGCTGGTTGGTTTGCAAAGTTAGCATTGAAGAGAATATTATATAATGGGAAAGTTTGGAATTGAATAGTTTAGCATTAGAGTAGCGGCCATGCTAAATTACCTAAGGCTATAGTTTCTAGTTCTTCTTTAGATGACCCTTTGTTCATAATCATTTGCGATTTGATATCTAAGTTTTATTGATTCACATGGGATGTAGGCTGTGGGTCCGGAAAATGAAGACCTAGAGCTCGATCTGTCAAGCTTAGGAGCTGTTAATACTATATTTGCTGCATTGTTCAAGTGAGTTTCGTAGACTTGCTCTATTCTCTGTTTTTTCATTCTTCTTGGTTCTGAAAGAGAATGTTATCAATTGTTTTACTTTTGTTTGTGAGATAACTTCGAAACTTGACTATTTTTGTCCTCCACAGTAAGCTTGGTGTGCAAATTAAGACAACTGTTTCTGCAAATTTATTGGGGGAGGCGTTGAATGGTACGGTTACTACTTTGCCTCTCATGGTTGGGCAAGTCGTGTCCAGGAAGGTATGATAATGAGAGTCTTAATGTGGATTTGTCATCTGTAACATATTTTCTTCTTTGCATTAATGTGGATTTGTCATCTGTAACATATTTTCTTCTCTAACAGGTTGAAAAGCAATCGGCTCACTTTTATTCGGTTACGTTAACAGAGGAAGAAGCTCAGGATGGATTGATATGTAAGGTGCATTCATCTGCTAAAAACAAATTCAAGGTTCATTTTCCCAAACTCTTACCTTGCGTGCTCAAGAATCTCGTAGCTGTTTTTCCTGTTCTGTATTTTACCTCTGATTCCTTTTGCTTTCCAGTTGCTTTACTTTGACCAAGTAGAGAATGGAGGACTGAGCTTGGCCCTACAGGTATGAAGTTTTATACTATTAGTTTGTTGAGTAACTAACTTCTTGTCACATCTCCGGATTACATCATAGAGTGGTTTGATCAGATTTGTTTTATACTTTGCTATTCTCATTAACCTGTAACGTGGCATCCGGTCGAATCATCATGGCTTTGAAGCTTCTTTCGGTTTCTAAATAGTATTTTATTTTCCTCCATTCTGCAAAAGGAAGACAGCAGGAAAACAGGAAAGCTCTCGACTGCAGGGTTGTATTTTTTCGGCTTCCCTGTTTATCGTTTCGATCACAGGGTTAATTCAGTTAATTATTTTCTCTACCCTCTTAAGCTAAACACGTTTATTTTCTTCTTCTGATTACCATGTACTCAGTTTTCACTCTTCTGCACGCAGAGGGCTCTCTCAAGGGATCCAGAGACCGGATTTTTCAAAAGGCTTGATGCATTCCAACCGTTTGAGATCACTGAACTTAAAGCTGGTTCTCATGTCTTTGCTGTTTATGGTAATGTTTGTTTTATTTGCTTACAGGATTCAAGGAATTTGTAGTCTACTCTATTAGAAGTAAAGTAACCTCACTTGGTGTCATATTTCTCTAGGTGACAATTTTTTCAAAAGTGTGAGCTACACTCTAGAAATATTCTCATCTGCTCCATTCGGTAACGAGAAAGAGAGTCTTCGGTCCACTGAAGCGCAGATAGTCTCAAAAAGAACAGAGCTATTGAAGTTTGAAGCTGAATATCACGAGGTCTTTGCACAATTCACAGAAATGGCTAGCAAATGCACAGGGGAAGTACAAGAGGTGAGAGACAGCTTACAATATCACCCCGTTTTCTCCTGTTTTCTTGATTACATAATAAACAAGTAACTTAGATTTGTTTTGTTTGCAGATTGATGAGCTTCTAAAGAGGAGGAATGAGATATGTGCGGCTTACACAATCTTCCCACCAACGAAGCAAGGTTCAAGCAAGAGCAGAAGCTGGAGCAAGAAGAAGAGCAGTCTTTTAATGGAACCTAGAGAAGAAGGAGAAGTCGCAGTTAGGGAAGAAGGTGGAGTCAAGAAGAAGAAATGGTACAATATTCAGCTGAGGCAAGACAAGAAAAAAAACTGAAGAGACTACTGCAATCTTGAGTTTTCTTCAGGCACATAGCTATGTTCGAGAAACGATATATATATGTTTCAGTGATAATCTTTAGGGATTATCAACATCTTATAAAAAGTGGTCTATGGTTTATCTCTTTGCACACTTTGCCTGATTCATCTCTTCGTATACTTCTACGGATTCAGATTTACATTCTCTGTTCGCAGTACTGTCAACTTCGTCTTCTTCAGAAGCTTTGCTGAATTCATATGTGTCCTGCTGATTACGCCGCCATCTTCTTCCTCACCGGATCCTGGTTTTAACGTAACATTTTGCTCCAAAAAAAGAAAAGTAAAACCCTATAAAAAAAAGGAAAACCAAAAAGTGGAGTCTCTATGCAATAGATATAATTGCTTTGGTAACATTTTAGAGAAGAAATGGGTGGATCTTGGTTCAAGAACTAATTCCAAGTCTAATTTTGTAATCTCAAAATCACTGCAAATGTCACAAACAAACCAAAGCACCATTTCGACAAACATCAGAAACCCACAATCCATAAGACGTTTTCCAAGTTGTTAGGTTACTTACTTGTTTGGAATTAAATAAACTTTATCCCTTTGGTTTTGTTGGTTTAGTTAAGGTTGGTAATCACTTGATATTCATATACTCAAGACTTGGAGCGTCGACTTCAACAACAAGATCCTCAAACTCGAGATGCTAAGACTGAAACTAGTGTGAAGCTTTCCAATGGTTGTGAACGAAATCACAAAACTTTGATATAATTGTCGGATAAGTGATCACGGTTAAATCCTCAAGAATAGGACAACTTAATTAGAGAGTCTCCAAAATGGAATCGTCATCAAACTTGACCTTCTCTAAATACATAGCATTGACACAAGGTATAGAAACCGATTTTGAATTTGGATTATCAAATACAACACATTAGAGAGTCAAATTCACCAAATTCGAACATGTATAGAGCGAGAAAGGCATCATAACTAAGGTTCCAAAGACTCTAAAAAACGTTAGAGAGTTAAGATGCCTATCTTGTTCTATTTTTGTGCGACTTTGGTGGATTTAAATCTCCATTGTGTTGTCTTTTATCATCCGAAATCAAAATTGGTTTCTTTACCTTTTGTATATATTTAAAGGGGGTTAAGTTTGTTGGCGACTCAGGTTTGAAGACTCTCATATCAAGCTGTATGGTTCTTGAGGATTTAATTATGATTACGCATCTGAATGATTATCTCAAAGTCATACATGTTCATTCTCAATCACTGAAAAGCATCATACTAGAGTCTCAGCATATATTGAATATGATGATCTTGTGGTTAAAATTGATGCTCCGAGTCTTGAATATATGAGTATTCATGATTACCAATCTAAAAGCTTTCTAAGCCCATTCCAACTCTCCTTCAATATGATACTTTCTGCTTTGGGCCTACATGCTCAACCCGTATGGATTTGTTATTGGCTTCTTCCAAAATGCCTCATTCTAGTTGGAATTGGACTTGACTTATATATTAGACACTTATTTTCTAAACTTTCGATATGGGATGTTTGTTTGTACCCAATAATCTCCCCTTCAAACCAAGAACCACGGACATTGGACCTCTTTTTAAGCGAAACTTTGGTACCCTTAACTCGGCACCTTCTTATTTTCGAAGTTCTTGAATCACTTTCTTATCATGTCACATTTAATGGCTTCTTCCACACCGAACTTTTAGCCCACACCCCTAAATCCATTTTTTCAACCTAGGCTGTGATACTATTTAGTGGGTTTTCTAAGTCATTCCAACTCTCAATTAGTATAATATTGTCCGTTTTGACCCTACATGCCAAAGCCCGCAAGGATTTGTTATTGGGTTCCTTCCCAAAAAGCTTCATACTAATTGGAGTTTGACTAGACTTATATATTAGACCCTTCTTTTCTAAACTTCTAATGTGGGACGTTGGTTTATACAACAACAACATAGTAGTGGTTCCTCTATAGAGGTAAACGTTGATGTTGTGTTTGGTATCGAGTATTATGATCCATTGGAAATAACTAAACTCCATAATATTCTCACTAGGACCATATTTGAAAAAGTGACCATATCTGTTAGAACTATAGAGGTACATTTACTTTCTTTAGTTCTATTCACAGATTATCCATTCCATGGTGGAACCGTCGCCTCCATTTTCTAACTTGTCTCGCTTGGATGCCTCATTAGTAAAATCTTCTTGGAAAGTTTGATGCATGAATCTACATTCACTCACAATAGTGCATTTATCGGTTTGCTAGGGTGGGTATCTGGCTAACAAGTGGCGGAGAGTCCGAGAGTTGAACTATTATGGAAAGCTAGTTGTGGGTCCGGCTTACCACTTGTAACATATTTGAGAAGGGATTCAAATACTCTCACATCTTTAGCACAAATTCCAAAACAACATCTCCAAACCAGCTTTCATTAATATCTATAAATGGTCTAACTTGAAAACAATTGTACACAACTTTATCAAAAGTTTGACTACTAAAGTAAATTTTCCTTCCGTAGTTGTTTTACCATTTAATGGGATGATTGGTAAACACTTTGGAGGCTTCAAATTTTTTTACAAGTCTTTACAGTTTATGGGACTGATTGGAAATCCTTGTTAGTTAAGGCCGTAGAAACGTTTTGACTGTAAGAATTTTTGTTGTAGAAACTGTTGTTCTATGGACTATAACTATATAAATTTTATAATTGATTGGTAAAGACTTTTTTAAAAGCTTGATTGGAAAAAAAACTGTGGAAACTTTTGAAAAGCTTCTCAATCACACTTTGTCGGTTTTAACAAATTTAAAAGCCTCTAGAGCCATATTTATTTTTAGTTTTTACTCTTTACTACCAATTTTATTTTTAAAGCCACGTAAACATGAGTTTAAAAATAAAAACAAGAAAAGCTTATAATTTTCTCTTTTCTTCTTCGCCATATGTATAAAACCTCTCATCACATTCACTTATAAATTAGCTTTTTAAAAGAAAAATAGTTGATTAACAATTGAATTGTTTATCTTCTTTTTTTAAGATCCATTATCCATATTTTTGGTAATTATTTAAAATCGTTATTTCTATATTCACATGTTTTCCTAAAGTCAAAGTTCTTACAACAAAAGTCTTTGCAGGCCAAAATCTATATAACCGAAAGTAACAGCGGTTACCAATTAGTCCTTAAAAGTAATTTTTTACGATACATTCCTCATCCTATAAAGAATACTATACGAAAAAGGTTTACGTTCAAGTTTTCTACTAATGACCATTAAAAGAACAAAAAAGAAATGAAGCACATGAACAATGAGGAATGTAACATAATTTTTTGTGGAATGGAAAGGAAAATTTACTCGAAAAGAATAAAAATATACTTATGATGAATGGTAACCAAACAAAAACAATATTTTAAGAATATTTCTTTTATATTTAATAATTTAATACAATTATTTTAATCAAATGTAAAATTATTCCACAAAAAAAAATCAAATGTAAAATTAACTAAATACAAAGTATTTTCACTAATATTATTTCGTAATTATTTCATATATTTTTAAAAAATAATGTTATTTTTCCATTCCTTATAATTGTATATCTTATTTTTTTCTCTGAATTTTTATTATTTTTATGTTTCATTCTTTTTTTTTACAGCTTTATGTTTCATTCTTCATTATTCATTTTGTATAATTGTTTTTGTTTATTTAATGGTCACGAGTAGAAGAATGATATTCTTTGTGTCTTTTTTTCACAAAGAATGATATTCTAAACTCCAAAATATTAATTGTAAAAATTATTGATTGTAATTGGTGAGCAGATAGGGAATGTATTTTGTGTGAAAATATAAAAATGCATAATTAATTATTATTTATTTTTTAATTTTTAAAAAATAAAAATAAAAAGTCATTGTATAAGGAATAAAGGTAATGATATCTTAAACCAATATCAATAATTAATAAGATTATTTCAAATATTACTATGGAAATTTATTTTCATAAAGTCTTTTCGAAGACATTCGAGAACAAAATCATTTTTGATGAATAATTGATACCAGAATTATTATACTTACTTTACATAAAATCTTAAGTTATATATGAAAATTGAAACATATCCAGAAACAAATAATCAAACATTAAAATCAAGAAATACATGTATGAATGGAGTTTGAAGGTACTTGTGTTTTCTTTAACCATGAGATCTAAATCTGGGACCTAATCCTATTTCTCGGAGAACAACAAATTTGGATCCCGGATAATTTGACCATATTAATCGGGTTCTTTATAGCTATTTATAAATTTCAAGGATCTGACTAAAAACACACAACAAAATAAAAAATTAATAGAACATGAGATAAAAGTCAATTGGAGAATATCCAATAAAACATCAAGTAGACAAAATTTTGTGAACATCATATGTAAAATATTGAAATTAATTGAAACGAATAGAAACTGTAAATGTTCTTATTATATTGGCACATACCTTTCGATGAATGGTAAAAAAAATTCGAGGGGAAGAGATACTAGGCTTTCCACTGGCCGATCATTGAGCTTCGCTCCAAAAGAGAGGCATTTTATTTGATAAGATCTTGGTCTCATAGATTCTCATCTAATGTAATCAAAGATTTTATATTTTGTTTTCTAAGAGATCGGCGGCACAAGTACTAGAAAACAGTTTTGAGAGTTTGTAAACCTATATACTACTGAAATTAACCTAAAAATGGATTAAGACACATTTAAAACGACAATGTATAAAATGCTCTGGTCCTGGCTTGGAGGAGTGTTCAGGTCTAGGCCCAGAACGATAGTAAATTTTTAGTAATTGAAAAGAAAAGTAAAAAAAACGGTATCGTATCGAGAAGTGCTGATTGTTAGAATTAATAGGTCGATAAGTTAAACATAGTAAAGTTCTCACTAGATAAATATCAATATCATGGATATGTTTCTTGTTTTCCAAAACCAATTATAGTATTACATGCTTTTGTTGACCAATTTGTGAAAAATGAAATAATATTCAGTTTTTTTCTACATCAATTTTATATATTCAAATAGTATATATCATTCGTAGGTTATCCAACTTCTAAATTATCAAATAAATTACATGACTATATAACCAGTGGCGTGTCCATGCTTTTCTAATGTGATTTTTCTTTTAATAAAATAAATACATGTAAAAATGATTTTGAAACGATACAACAAACATATCATCTTGTCTTGAGCATAAAACTTGAGTAAACAAAGATTTAGAAGCACTAAAACAAGATCCACAATTTGAAAAGAAACATAGTTAATATAAACAAAAACAATTTAAAAAAAAAAGTTGTACACTTTTAAAAAGTATTAAACAAAAAAAATCCTCTATGAAACTATGAAAAGAAACAGAGGAAAGATAATTTTGGAATCTAGATTATGTTGATTTCCAGATTCTTTTGAGAGGATCCTAAAACCACTTTGATACAACATATTTTTTGTGGACTTTAAACAATTATATATTTTGGAGGCCTGAAACAAATGCCTTTTTTCTAACCCATATGATATACCTATTCTTAAGGCTACTTGATATATTTTTTGGTACTTCAAGTTTTAATTGAGTATTTATATCCTCTTTTTTTGTATCTCAAGTTTTAAATAATTAAGTTTCAAGTGTCTCCTTATTCAGGATTATTGTCTCTAGAGATTTCAATATTTTTCATGGCTTAGACCATCTCCGATGTATACCTCTAAATCTTACTCAAAAATAGAGTAACTCTATTTTAAAGAAACTCTATTTTTAAAGGAGGGTTTCTCTCCAATGTATATCTTTATAATCTACTCTAAAAAGGAATATTCTTAGAAATATTCTATTTCTATTTTATATACTAATATCTTTTAGTTATATAATTTACAATCTGACCCCATATATTATAGATTTGCAAAATTACCATAAAATATGATATTATTTAAATTAAACACTAATTATTTATTAAAAAATTACATCATATAAAAATAATAAAACATTACAAATTTTATTAAAGCATTTCGTAGTGAGAAATAAACTTTTTTATCTTTGATTTTTTTAAATCTAGCAAGAAACTCTTGAAACCGGACTATTAAATTACTAGTTTTATGTTTTAGTTTTTTTATGTTGTTTATTTAAAATTTAGTATTTGTTTGCTTATTAAGTTTATAAAACTATGTGTTGTAATTGTTGTTGTAAAATGATTATATGTATTAAATAAAAGAACTTAAATTTGAAGGACTAAAGTATAAATAAAAAAAGTTGAACTCAAAAATAGATTTAACAATAGAGCTGCTCTATATATAGAGTCAATCTGCAGAAATCTGTATTTTAGAGTAAATTATAGAGTAGGGTTGGAGAAGAATTTTGCATTTTTACTCTAAAATAGAGTAGGGTTGGAGATACCCTTAGTTTTTCAGAGGCAAAAAAAAAAGAAACACTTCTCTAACTTGTCTTCTTCTGCTGTTGGGGAATCAAATGGACTATTCAAAACCTAATGGTAAAAAAAGTAGAAGATATTGGTTTGAGAAGTAGTTTTTGTTGGATCCAACAGCAGAGTTTTTGGTGTGTATGAATTTGGAGCATTGATCCAATGTAGACCAAGAAGATTGAGACAAGTGGAAAGAACTTGAATATATTTTTCTTCAATCTTCTTCTTTGTCTTTGTATTTCTATGTTAATTGAAATCAAATGCATCTTTTTGGTGTCAAAGTAACAAAAATTTCATTCATCAGATGGCTGATTGCATTTGCAACAAGGAAAAAAAAATACGAAAAGAAGCTCGGCATAAACGAGATTGTATTATCTCATATCAAAAAATTTGGTACAAGAAAATAACAGATAGTGATTATTCGATTTTGAGTACTTCTATATACAACAAATCTATGGAATTGTAAAAAAAACAACAGAACTTAATATCTCACAGCTTGAGGCTCCTCTGCTTCTTCAGCTTTCAAAAAAGCTGAAACATTAAAAACAATTAGCTTCTCTATCTTTCTCATTGTTTTGCATCTATGGATTCTTAGTTTACTTACCTCTCTTCTTAACCTTGTTCCTAAAACCTCTCTTCCTGCTGAATGCAGTTTCCTGAATATTTCATACAACATAACACAAGAATGAATCATCAGAAGGAATATGCTAATGTTCATGAGCTAATAATATTGCGCTTGAGTATGCAGCGGATTAAACTACATTAAGATCTTTGATAGAATTTATACCACTGGCTGACCCATCTTCACTGCTTCACGGATTGCCTCTACTAAATCACGGTTAGCCTCGGTGTATAGACTGGTCACAGTTCCATATTGCCCAGCTCTAGCTGTTCGACCAATCCTGTGAAGGAAATCCACTGCAGAACTAGCAAAATCCGCCTGCAATAACCCCCGAGAATTTTCAATATTGAGTTTAGCGAGGTACTGTGAACTGAAGAGAGTATTAATTGAGATTTAGAAAAGCAACCTGAATAACGTGTGAGACATTAGGAACATCAACTCCACGGGCAGCCGCATCAGTGCAAACAAAGACACCACCAGTTTCTCTGAAATCAGCTAATATATTAGCACGTTCGTCTAGCTTGTGATTCTTGTGATAACGGTAACACTGGATACTAGCTTTCTCCAATATATCGGCCACTGCTTCAACAGCTTCGACCGTGTTTGCAAACACCATTGTCCTCTCTGTGTTGGTGTTGTTATTGTTTTTTACAGCCTCTATAAGAGCATCAACCTGTGAGTCTACTGTGACTTCAACCCATTTTTGCTTTAGTCTGCAAAATAGCAAAGAGAACAACAAAATCTGAGTTGGAGTGGCTTACTTACTACTACTAAGTCGGAATGATGCTTAGTATTTTTAAGAAGATGAAAGAGAGAAATTTTCACCTCGGACTGTTTCGGTGAAGAAAGTTTCCGCTAACCCAAACAGCATCTTGAAACATATGTTTCAAAATTCCCCCGGCAGTCTTCTTCCCGTTAACTGGAAGTGTGGCTGCAATGAAAATATACTGCTTACTACGGGTATAGATCTTTCTCACTCTTCTCCAGCCCTTTTTAGTATCTGACCCAGCTTCAGCTTCAACACTAGGCATTTGTGCTATATCATCAAGATATTCCTCTTCCTCTTCTTCATCCTCTTCCTCAGAAATAGATCCTTCATCGAATTCTGCATCATCCTCATTTTCTAGATCAATTTGGGGTACAGAGGCATCAATCTCCATTGGTCTGCCAAGATTGGATTTAGCCAAACGAGACACCTGTTTCTCATCGAAACGCAGCATATTTATCAGACGGATAATCTGATTCTGGAAGCTTCCACACAGAAGCATATCAGCTTCATCAAAGACCTGAAAGCAATCCAAACATTCAAAAGGCGACCTGCAAGTGATCCAAACAACACAACTCTACACAAGAAAACCATACCACATATTTGACACATCGTAGAAATTCCAGACGCCTATTTCTTTTCGGCTCAATATTATTAAGAAGAGCAGCAGGTGTCGAAACAATTATATCAGGGAGTCTATCTGGCCAACCCTGCAGCAAATGCAACTTCCATATTCAGCTATATTCAAACAGTTACAAAGGAACAGTTAGATATTGCTTCTCAATATGAAAATGTTACCTGAGATCCACACACAGCTTCAACTCTAAGAAGTGGATTACCATCTTCATCAACAAGACCATTAACCATCCGAACCACTTGTTCACAAAGCATCACATTTGGACACAGAATAAGAGAGATATTCTTAAGCGGAAACGGTCTTTCCTCTCTATTCGTAACCTCGGAATCAAGAGCGGTGTTTGTTAATTGATCAATTATTGGAGCAAGATAACCATGTGTTTTACCACTACCAGTTTCTGCTGCAACAATCACATCTTTCCCAGACAATATAGACGGTATGCAAACAGCCTACAGGTAAGAAAACAGTATAAAATCAGATTCACAATCAAACATTTCAGAATCAAAAACGCAAAAATGATTCCTTTTTTCCCATTCACTAAACAATGTCTCAAGACTTTACATAAAAACAGAAACTCTAACTTATCATTTCCCAATCAACAAATGCTTCTCTAAGTTCTTCTGTTAGATTTCACCAAAATTTGAAAACTTACCTGAGTAAGAGATGGTCTATCGAACCCAGAATCTCGAAGAGCTATAGAGACATTATCTGATAACCCAAGAGACTTCCAAGAAACGGTATGGTCAGCAAAAAAAGTATCATTACCCTTTTTCTCGACTTCTGCTTCAGTAGCAGACGCAAACCCACGAACCCATTTTCTATCAGATCGATTGAGAGAGCTTAAACGGAAAGAAACAGATGAACCATAAGCGAGAGCGAACGAGACCTTGAACCTCTGAGATAAGAGCTTCGACGGCGCTGAAGAAGAGACTCCACACAAATGAAGCACGGAGACAGAGCGTGAGAGAATCATCGAGTTTCACAAATCAAACTTTCATGAAGAAAAAAAGCAATCAGATTTTATCACGGCGGATAAGATTTGGAGAAAACCTAATCCAAAAAGGGTTTTAGGGTTTAAGCAAAATATGAGAGATACAGAGAAGAAAGTAAGAAACCTCTGTTTCAGTCTCTCTCTTCATTAGCTCACTGATGTAAGAAACGACGACATATTAGCAATTAGTACGTTGAGGAAGGAAACGACGACGTATAGGCTTTGTTAAGTGACTTTAGTCTTTTCTTTGTCTCACATCGTCTAAAGTGAAGATAAGTTGGACTGGTCACGACCTAACCTGAACTGTCATAGGCTCGTACCTCTGTAACCCTGGTTGATCAACTAAGACCGTGCGATCTGAGTGTCTATAGAATTTCTTAACGGATGAGGTCGCCACCGTTTAGCTCTTCCTCTCTGGGGTGGGTCTTTACGGTCTCTTCACTTGTGAAGTTAGAGTTCTATAGTGTTTTGGTTCAGTGAAGCACACCACTAATGAACGAAGAGTCTCTGTGTGATTTTTCTTACATGTGTATAAAGAGAAGTCACTAGGTTTCTTGTTAATTGTTAATTGTTATCGAGAGAAGGAACAAAACTAATGCTTTTGATTGATTCTAATGTTGTATTTTCTGGCAAAGACACACAAGTGAACAATTTGGACCAACACCTTCTAGCATAAAAAGTTTTATTGATCTTTTGAGTTAATTAGTTCAATCAATATAAACATAACTCTAATGTATAAAACTCTAAATGATTACACAATGTTGTTGTATGATATCAAAATTTCTTCCCTTGAGCAAGGTTTACTCGAATCGCCCGACCCTCCAGCTCAAATCCGTCAAGCGATTCAAGAGCGGTTTCCATTTCTGCTTTGGAAGAGTAACATACAAAGCCATAACCCCGTGATCTTCCTGTATCTCCATCAAACACAACTCTAGCCCCAACCACATCTCCACATTCTCGAAACGCTCCAGCTAATGACTCGGAAGTAACAGTCCATGATAAGTTACCAACAAAGAGCTTGTGCTCTGTTTCTGGATACAGAGGTTCTTTGTTAGGCTTTGGTTTGTCTGCAAAGTTCACTTTCAAAGCACGACCAAGATACTCCTGAGAAAGACCAATAACAAAGATCAACTAAAATGTGTTTTTTCCTTTTTTTTATGTGTTTTGTAATAAGGCTGCAAGAGACTTACAGTTCCATCGAGGTTATCGATGATGATGTTGCAATCTTCGACATTGCTCATGGTAACGAAGGCGAATCCACGACTCTGTCCGGTATCTCTGTTGTAAAGAACCTCAACGAGCTCAGGGTTAGCGAAATCTTGAATGATTTGAGCCAGAGTTGCACTGTCAACATTGTAAGGCAAGTTACCGAAGTAGAGCTTAGTGTTAACGGCGGCAGGAGGATCAAGAACAGCACTTGCACCATCATCCTTCTCCTCCTCTTCCAATTTGACGGTGATGGTCTCTGACAAGACTCTGAATCGTCGTGAGCAGCTCCGTGAGGAGATCAGGAGAGGTTTTGGGGTTGAAAAGTTGAATCTGAGGAGTGTTTGGTTAGATGAGTAGTTGCAGCCATGGAGAAGGTTTGGTTGATGATGGGATTTGAAGCACGAGAGTAGTACTGATGATGCTGCCATTTCTCTCTGGACAGAGAGACACAGAGATTGGCCTAAGACACAAACGTTTCTGCCCACAAAAAGATTTCGGATAAGGCCAAAAGAGTGATTGGCCTATCGGCGGCTATCGCAATCTTTAGAATCAAGTGTTTCTATGACTGGATAGGGGGTTTATTCCGGTTTAGTTATTTCGGTTTGGTCTGGATTTCTTTGGTTTCTGGTTTCAGAAGAATATTTCAGAATAAATTGAGATTGGTATTGAGATTTCTATGTATGTTTTGACCATTGATTTTTTGTTTTCTGGATTAAAAAAAAATTAAAATTAAAAGTAACAATTTATTAATCAGATATCTTTTTATAGAGTCTAAAAACATTGGCTGGCTTCAGTTGGATTTTCAGATTTTTTATTTCAAGGATATCTTAAATTCTTGATTCATAATATCGGTTCAATTTTTTGGTTTGGTATGGGTTTGATGCAAATGCCCATCCTTGTTGGTTTACTTAGCTCATCTATGTTATACTATTTGCTAAAAAAATGAAAAAAGTAGTTATAAAAAAAAAAGACAATGTAAATTCAATTTGATTTTCCATTCAAAGAAATATAAATTTTGAGAAAGTCTACTACTTCTCTGAAGAAAAATAACTAATAATCTCAAATAAAATTGGTTATTTTCTTAAAAAACCATCCCATAAATGCATGAAAGGATGTGTACCTACCAATGATCAATCCAACTCAATGCAATTCTTACAACCATTTATACCTCACATAACCATCTAAATCAAATGTTTTTGGACTCATTTAACTAAAGTTTTTTGAACTTTATTCCAAGAATTTGTGTAAACCAGTAAACACCAACAAAAACGTATGTTTTTACAATCTATTTTTTGATTGATTTCTTCACATGGAGCACATATATACATTAACAGGACAAAAAAGGGACTTAGTTCTTAATCTCTGCATAGTTCTTTTTACATCTTAATCTATAAAATTTTCATCTCCTATGTAAATTATAACCAGAAAGGAACATAAGAGAAGAGTTTATTCAATAATGTTTATATCTCTTTCTTCTTCAGATTCCATCTTCTGAATGATTCACACACAGAGACTACGTTTCTTGTCCCTCACGTAAAACCCAAACATCAACTCGTAGCTTCAGAGATGCTCTGCAATGATGGCCTCCATGTTTTTGATCTCGATGAAGCTGAATTCGTTAACACTGAACGTTGCTTCTCATCTTTCGTTTCCTATACAAAGAAAAACACAAACCCATTAATTTTCATAATTTTATATTAATTTGGGGAAAGAAATAGAGTAAAATCTTTAAACTAATTACTTTAATTATTCGAGTGAAAATTGATTCTTGAAGCTAAACCATATCTTAAATTCTAAGTAAAGATTCCGTACCAGATTCTGATTCTTGTCGGATTCTTCATCAATCTTCTTCTCCGATGATGGCTTCTTCTTCTCCTTACTCGTTTCACTTTGGTGTTTCTTTGTTTTCGCGTACTTCTTGGCTCTTAAAACCTTCATAACCTCTGAAAACAAATCAAACGCTAATTTAATCAGAAACCCATTACAAGAACACAAACAGACACAAGCTAAACAAAAACAAATATACAAGAACAAACCTTGTGAAGTGATGAGACGATAAGCATGACCAAGTACAAGATTCTCCGTTGGTCGGAGAAGTTTCACGCGCGTGAACCTCACAACCTTTCTCTCACTCTTATCATCTGTTGTTGTTGTTGTCGCCGGAATATTCTTCTCCGGCAAAGGAATAATAAGAGAAACGTAGTGACCAGGATACATACGCATGATCTCACTAACGGATACAGGACCGTAATATCTATCGATCTTGCCATCAGGATGTTGTAGAACCAACGCAGCCGCATCAACCGCTTGACAATTTCCCATCTCTTACACAAACAAAAAGAATCTCTGTTCTTCAAAAAAATGTTATGATTAAAGAAAAAAAACAGAGAGTAGAATGAGAGAGTTGTGTGAAGGAAAGAGGAAGAGAGAAGAGAAGAGTCTTTTTCGGGACAGCGTGAAGAGTTAGGTCCACCACACTGGCTTTGCTTATAAAACATGTGAAACCCAAAAAACAATTGTTATTATTTAATTTTGGTCACTTTTATGATGTTTTGTGATTATTTAATTGGACTGTCATTTGGGAGTTGATTAATGATAAGAATAATAATATTATTTAAAGATTTGTAACCATATTGTTGCAAATTTGACTGTGGTTGCCTGGGGCATCTCTGACGTTTACTTTATTTAATTTTTGTTATTTTTGGAGTTTAAAAATTTAATGGAATAGAGTAATAGGATGGTCGGAAATTAAATAGTTGATTTGAACGGGTGGGTGCCGGCACCGGAGATCAGGGACCGATGATTTTGACATTGTTTTTGTTCTTACTGATTCATATAATTTAAGTTGCATTTAATTTTCTTACTCGTTTTAGATCATGTGATAAGCCAATAAACCATAGTTTTTAGCAGTTAATCATCGAATGTTGTAGCGTTTGACTTTTATTTAGGACTTGATTATACTACTACTGTCAAAGAATAACTTATCGTTCCGAAGTTAATAAGTTTCTTTTTGTGTAATCAAATAAAAAATATCAGTTACATAAATTGCACTTTCTGAAAAAGAAACGTAAGGTGTTGTCTTCTTTTGTTTAATTTATAATTTAATATGTTTGTAACGTTTGTAAGAATGGAGAAAAATATTAGTTTGAAACGGCAGATTTTCAAAGTAATATTTTTCGAGTCGTTTTTCACTTGTAAGTTGTAACGTTTCAATTTCGTAACGATAGGTAACTAATATTTTTTCGATATTTTCTTACAGAGGTTTATTTTTGTCCAACTACCCATAATTCGATATAAACATCATGCATATACTTGAAAAAATGATGTTAAAGATAGTTAGTACTGATTTTTTGTGTGTATATTTCCCTTTTGCTCATTTGTATAGATAACGTTTAACACTGAAATTATAACAATGGGTACCAAATAGTACTATATTAGTCATACTGATATGAGTTCATCTTCAAGACTTCAACCACCGAAGCTTATGTATTATTCTGCATATTTTCAAATTCGACCGAATATAACATTTAATGCACGTTGAACTTGGACCATGGACAAAACGATATGGTATATAGATTTAGACGAATATAAGAAAAAAAATCAGAGATAGCTGAAGATAACCTAACTAATAGATCCAAAAAATCAATTTTGGTACCACTCATGAAGAATAAAAAAACAAAAATAAAATAATACTTTAGAAATTGGAGACAAAAAAAAAGCTAGTATTTTTTTTTGGGCAAAGAAATAAACAAAAGTATAGGTAGATAAATAGCCCAAAAAAAAAAAAAA
>Ga0041059_1000506_pt1 | contig 29549 bp, 19 predicted proteins | sample AraColnosormetaG_FD_56232 | JGI IMG/M metagenome (GOLD analysis project Ga0041059, IMG submission 56232) | Arabidopsis roots microbial communities from North Carolina, USA - Col MF nosort | ecosystem: Host-associated > Plants > Roots > Unclassified | place: USA: North Carolina | collected... | reverse complement strand
ATTTGTATATATATATATATATATATATATATATAAACGAATTCAGCCTAAATCAAAAACTAAACAGATCCAAAGCATAATTTATTTGATTTCAGTTAGAATTCTATTGAAAAGTTTAAGAAACTAAATCAAATTTAAATGTTATAATTATTAAGCCACCCAAGCTTCATCATTCTCATATACACGAAACGAGGATATTACAGGGCTATTCATTTTGATCCATTATTTTATGCAAGATTAAAGAAATAATGTTAAGGCATTAGGTAACATGGTTTAACAAGGCATCAAATCCAATAGAATAATCCTTTTAATCTAAATTTTTATCTTTTTGATAGGGTTAAGCTAAAGTTATTTACAACTTGTGTTTTGTTGCCACGTATATGATCTAGAGGTTTAATGCAGGGACATATATTATGATTATTATAATTATTTAACTTCCTTAATGAACATTTTCTTAGAAAGCATAATTAAAAGTAAAAGAATATCATGGTGCTGGATTATTTTAAGGTTATACACATTATTGAACCACTAAGGTTTCTCCAAGTGTCAAGGATATTTATACATGCGATCTTACACTAATCTTTGTTGTTGTCGTATAAGATTCGTTGGATTCCACATAAGGAGTTATTACAATAAACTATAGAAACAAACCAAATAATATGAAAAAGTTGATGGTGTTTGTACGTCACCATGGGACAGGTGGTCTTATAATTCTCTCCTCTTAGATATTTGTAATGTCTCTTCTCATTTCTTTCTAGATATTGTGATCAATCCAAAAAAATGAATGTCTAGCGTTTCCATCTTTTTCCATAGTAGAAATCAAACAAAAAAATACTGCAAAATACTAATATAACAAGAAATATCTACGTGAAAGATGAGTTATTATATGTCATTAATAGCGTTTTATGAAAATCACAAACTATGTATTATGTCTCTGGTTTCATGTTGGGTACGTATTTCAGATGAACCTAAAACCAAAACTATCGGTTGGTTTTTGTTTCTAAAATACATATAACATTTTCAGTAACATCCAATAAATAGGATACTGAATGTTAAGTTTACGTGTATACATATTGCAACTTATTTATCAAAATATCAATTGGACGGTTGAAATTTCTTTTGTTAAGTCCATGACAAAACTAACGTCAACTCCAAATTTTTGATGCGACAAAACATAGTAGTTAGTTAATTAGCACTACAAACATTAGACTAATTTTCTAGAACTAGGGTCGGATTTAGGGTATTTCATGCCAAGCTTGACCGATCGACTGACCGATCCACTTGCTAGTCAAAGGTAATAGATTTTCTTTTTAATATAGATTACCTATGAATGAATCTTTTAAATGCCAAAATAAGGTACATCATCAAATCATAATTACTTAAATAATGCGTAAACTGATCGTATGGGTTTTGAATCTCTCAAGCTGTTACGGTGGAACTATTGGGGCACTTCGAAGATTAGGACAATTTCTAAGAAGTGAAACGAAATACGTTAAGACCTAATCTCTAGAATATAGTTCCCGTGTCTTTCCAAAGACATTTGATGCCTATAAAATATAAATCACATGACTGATCGGAAGAGTCGAAAAACACAAATAGAACTATGGTGAAAATTCAAATGGTTCAACAGATTTTTATTTTCTAAGTATTTTAATCAGATTTTGTTCACAAAGCAATTCTCAAATTTGTGTACCTCAACGGCTCAGAGACTACAGACACAAAGGCGTGCCTATAAGACGTCAGCAATATCATTCACTGATTATACATAAAAAATAATTTTTAATTGAATGATTAGACACTAATCACTTTTTTAATTCCACATGATTAATTATTTAATTGAATCATCTAATAAAGTTTTGTCGTTGGAGGTCATTTGAACTCCGTGTTTCGTACGGGTTTTCATATTATTTCTGACCTTTGTACTGCAAAGACATGTTTAGCAGCTAAGCATGTGATTTTGCTAGATATGCTTTTACGTTAAGAATTATTTATTTTATTTTAAAGTATGTCTTTTCAGGAGAATTATTATTTTTTTTTTTGTTTTTTTTCACATCATATCCCTCTCAAATTATTTGTAGTTTATGTGTGATTTGTTTTGGTATATATAATGTGTGAATTTGTTTTTTTAGAAACACTAGAGACTCCGTATTGAAATGTTTATTTAAATTATTTGATAGAACTCTTTTTTATAAACACATGTTAAAAAGACGGTCTTGCTCTATATCAGAAAATAAATTATCAAAACTTACTCCTAAACTATATCCGCTAGAATTTGTGTGTGGAGAAATATCGAAAATATAAATTCACATTTGGGATAAACAAAACATAAATTTTTAAAATGTCATAATTTAAAATTTAGTTTAATGTTTTTGATAAAACGGTCAAATTTCGTTGATTTGGCTACTTGGGATAAATCATTAAATTTTTGTTAACAAGTTTAATTTTTATTAAAAAATAAGAAAGAATATTGAACCAAAATCGAATTGATGATCTTTTAGACTAATACAACAAACTTTAAACCATTGAAGCACGATAGCATTTTCGTATGCTAGATATAATACTAGGTAGTAAGAGATGTGAAAGAAAAAATGATTGCAAAGAACGGATAACTTTGACTAATTTCTTACTAGATACGACAATTTTATCAAATATTTCGAATCGTACAAGTAATAAAATAAACAAAAATTCAAATCCAACGTTTCTGCGTGAGATGCAACTTGGCATGTACTTTGTTGATCAAATCATCGTAATCTTTTGTGTAACTTATATAACATTTTCGTCATTTTTTTTTTAAGTTTTCCCCCTTTTTGGTGACTTTCTTTGTCGATTAAAAATAAAGTTTGCACGATACTTTGGAATTAGCTTTTAAATTAATTATAATAATGTTGTTCCTATCTTAAGTTGAAAGTGCAGGGATGTGTACTTGCCAATAATCTTCTAGAACCAGAGTGAATCATTGTTATTCTCACAGCTTTGATTACAAACATTTCCCCCCAAAAATAAAATAATACAAAAACCATATATCAATTGCAAATCTATGGGTTCATATATGGTTTTGGTAAATTCTTTTATCTTTGGTTGTGACCCATATGGAGTATGACCTTGGCTGTGACCTTATTTGTGGATTCTAAATCTAGGACTTGGTTATAGTCGATAGACTCAATATGGATTGTAATTTCATAAATAGGATTTATGCAAAAAATGTATATGGGGAATTGTATTAGTAAAAAAAAAATCATTTTGCGGCATATCTTACCAAAGTTCGAATTCCGGTTATTGCGTTATCATGCATAATAGAGATTGAATTATGCGACTTGTCCATTCCAATAATGTCAAAAACAATTGACAATTTTTTATAACACTACTGAAAATAGGCACATTTAAACTTTTATTATATAAAATTAGAAATAGGCTTACTTAGAGGGATTTCCATAAACTTTTCCAAAAACTATTTGTTTCTGCACACACTCTGAAAGAAACTCATCTCTTCCCATCTAAAGATTTCAGACTCATCACAGTGCTCCTTACTCAAGCTATTATCTAGAACATTTAGAAAGAGCAGAATTCAAGAACCATATATGTTTCACGTTCGCCGGCTTCCATAGCAAGTGACATCATAACAAGATGTTTCTTGGCCTTTCAAACTTCTATATTTATTACATCAGGCCATTCTCCACATCCTTTTGGTTTTAGCATTATGATCCAACCACACCATGACGATTTCATGTGCAAGTTTCCTGAAATCTTCTTATAGGAAGAGTTTTTTTGCCATTATAATTCACATGTTTTTCTTGTAATTTTTTATCTCTCTCTTCTTTTTATTCTAAGTTTCATAGTGAAATATTTTGTAATGTCTTACTTATTCAATAGAAGTAGAATAATATTTATTCACATACAACTTTCCTAAACTTGATAGAATCCTATCTAGGTAAACAAAATTGGTCAAGAACTTAAACCATCTATTTCTTTTTATTATGCGTCGGATAAGACGTTTGATTTTTTTTGAAGTATATATTCCTCACATGTCTTTTTCTGAAACTTTTTTCGTCACTGCTCTTCTTTTTTATATAACTACAATGTGTTATTGTGTCGAAGAATAAATTCAAAACAGACAACATTATATTATTTCTACGTTTTTGATTAAAACATAATCACTTTCCCTAAATCATCCATCGAAAGAATGATTCTCATCAAGAAATTACAAGATGGTAGAGTTAATCTCACTTTCAGAATAGGTATTTAGTATAAATCCATCATAGATATAGATAACCTTATCTCTTATACAATAAATAACTCTTTTGACCAAATTAATTCATATGCTGCAATCTTCAACTCTTTATGTTTAATTTCGTATATACACCTCAAACCTAAGAGTATATAAATTGGAATATCAGAAAGGATGCAAAATTATCGTATTTAATTATATATCAGAAAATATATACTTATTGTATACTTTTTAAAAAGAAATCGCATCACAAATTGAATCAATATTTGTGTTCTCCTAATTTTTGGAAAGAAAGAAACCAACTTTTAACCAGGTCCCGTTGGTTCAGTGGATTTGAGTAGTATTGGCTACCGAGGTTTGAGTAATTTAACATAGTTTTCCGAACCTCAGGATTAATTTTTTGAGTCTAGGAAGCCTTTAAAATCACTTGAGTTATCGATTAAAAAAGAAAGATGAGTTATTCAAGATAGGATTACGTTATATATGTTAGATAAAACATAATATATTATTTACAAAACAACATAAACAATAATGTTATCCAAAGAACCAACTTTTTCATTTAAAAATTAGGTAACATAGTAAAATTAGACATTCCATATTATTATTATATAGTAAAGGTACAGTCATTAGACTATTCTTAGGATAAATTTCACTTTACATCACCGGCCTAGCGTTATGTAGATTTCGGTGTTTCTAATACATGATCTGAGTCTTTTTAGTCCAAAGCAATCGTCATGATAAAGTTGTTCGGACATGAAGGAACTAGAAAATTCTACTAACTTTGGACAAAATTCAGTTTTAAATAGTTGATAATATAACCCATAGTTATAATCAGTTAATTTTCTATTTCCTGGTCTATGTCGCCTAGAATGATATACGAATTATAAATCTTATTTGATAGAAAAGAAAATGTTATAAGAGACAAGGCACGCAAGAATGATTGAAGATGGTAGATAATTTAGGAATCCAGAATACATGATAAATTATTACCTTACGGCATTCGAAAAAGTGTTCAAATTATCAATTCTTATTCTTTTTTTTCTTATAACTTGTGATTTTGTGTGTTTTAGTGGATTTTCTAATCATTAGGTAAAAAGTGTGGTCATTTAGTTTAACAAAATTGTAAATATCGAATTTGATACAAAATGAAATTAATGAGTTTAAAAATAAAGGTTTGACAAAAAAAAAAGAGTTTAAAAATAAATAAAAAAACTTAGAGAATCAAAATGAGAGTTTTAATTCTTGTCATGTTTTGTTTTGATGCAAGAAAAAGTATCCGAGGATGCTAAATAGCTTAGAATGTCATGAATACGTGATGAAATCATTACCCAAGCTTGTATCATATGAAAGTATTTAGGGAAAATTGTCAATTCAGAATTTCTTACAATGAGTCAATAGTAGGAAAGTTTTGTAACAATTTTATAAAATTTGGGTTAACATTTGTAAGGTAAAAAAAACTACATTGAAGGACCACTACATATTCGACTATATTTTATTTTGTTTTAATAATCAGAGGTGGTGTTGGAAACAACGTAAGGTTGGATTAAGCAAATGTGAAGCATCCAAATCGTTAATTAATTAATGACAGCAAATCAAGTTTGGCTGTTAAACACTAAAGACCAATCCACCTCTAGCTATCTATTTTACTTTGACGAAACCCATTTATGAGTTGTGAAATAATTACTCTTTGATTACTTTATAAAACCTTAACCTAACAAGTGAAACTCTTTTAATTACTTTTGCTTAGCTCAAGTCTACTGGTTGAAAGAAAAGATACATTGTCTTTTCTCTATTCCAAGTTCGAGTGTAGTGAATGGATTGAAAACTCTAGAAGATATATGAGTCATCTAAAAGTTAAGAAAGTGAGAGATATTGAGTAGAAGTGCAAAACCTTAGGTTAAGGTCGAGGGTGGTGGGGCTATTTCATCAACAATTTGCGCACGAATGCCAAAACAAAGCTTATCAATTTTTTTTGGCATAGTATATCTAATTAGTGTTGTTAGGCAAATACTTACATCATTCTTTTAAAATATTCTTTCTTCTTTTTGTTATAAAGAAATAAATAACTATTTTTTTTCTTCCTTTCCCACAAATTTATTTTTTATGACCATCTCATTTTTAAAGATAACTTGATAGATTAGGAACTCACATTTAAACTAGTTTCAAAATCTGTAAAAGATCTATCTTTACTATTTATATTACAAAGGCTTATGGTAATTTCCACACTTTATAAATGGGATTTTGTGCAAAAGAAACCCTTCTTAGTCGCCTATTTTTGCAACTTTACCCTCTATCTCCGAAAAATGCATAATAACTCTATGAAGTTAAAAATAATAAACAATATATTGGCTATTGTCAAGTTTTTAAAATTTAATAAGTAATATATCAAATCGAGACTCTCGAGACGAGGAGTTCAACTCTTTATAATTCCTTTTTAAACCCTTTAGAATATCATATATTTCTTCTAGAGTGTTACTTTCTTTCTACAAAATTATTATCTAATCTTTACTCTGTAATATTACATTTGAAAAGTTGCACATTCATGTATGCATCATTTCCTAATTTTAGAAAAGATATATTTCCTAGTTAATGATATACGGATCAATTTTCCAAACAATTATTTGTGATATCTTAAAGAAACTTTAATTTCAGTTGTCCATGAAACATGTGGTAATATAGAGAGCATTCCTAGGTAACAACATCAACTTGTAATATATATATTCCTGAACAATGTTACAAGCATCTAATGAGCTTCATAGTTCATCGTGCATGCGTTGTTGTAGAGGAATATTAACAGTTGGAACTGTATTGCCATCAAACTGTTGTCCGAGCGGCATAACATCATCTCCTACACCATTTGCTGCTTTTCCAGCTAATTGAGCTTTAATAGCAGCAGTAGCCATTCGTTGCAGTTTCAGAATTCCGATGCGTTTTGAAACAACGTAAACAACAGCAAAGACAAAGAGAGAAAATCCAACTATGAGGATTATCCTGTTGATAGTGCCACAGAAAACAAGAGTTAGTTAGTATTATTATTCACCTATAGAATGGTTTGGTAAAACAGAGTCTATTCTCTTTTCAAATACCTGTCAATTACATCTTGACGCTGCATTGTTGAAAGTAGATTACGGGTCCTCGACAACAGAGATCTATGACCTTTGTATTCACTCTCGGCTTTTTTAAGTACTCCAGTAGATTCATCTACAAATGTTAACATGTATAATAATAATAATATGTCAGTTTTATGTCTTAATCTGTTTTCACTAAGGACTTAATTATCTGGCATATTATGAATGACATACCAAAAGCCACGAGAGTGTTTGTACTTCGTTCAACCTCCTGTAACCCAAGTCAAGAGAGTATTTTGATCACACATTGTTTATAAATTAAGAAGCCGAATATGCAAACAAGTGTAAATGCACAATCATTTCATAACTAGTTTTTTTCTGACCTGAACCATCAGCTGCCGTGAACGCCTGAGACTTTCAGTTATGCTTTCAGCATCGGATGTCACGCCAGCATTTGCTCTATAAACAACCACAAATGTTAGATTCACTGGAAACTAACACTGAACTCTTTTTTTAGTGCATGATGCATTTACCAATAAACAAAAGCATAATACAACTTAAACATGTCCAAGAGGAGTCCCAATTGAATTGCTGGATTTTGTAGGATAAATATAGCAGAGTTTCCAAGATGTACATACTGTCGTTTACGTCTGAGAACTGTAGACTCTGTTCCACCACCGAGGAGAAGCTCTCTCTACAATCATTGAAAGCACTCTTTACACAAAAATTTCAAAAGGAGCTGGCTGGTAAAAACAGTGGCAGAGAGAGAGAATGCTTAAGCCATGAGACTTTACCTCTTCTTGAGCTGCTTTCCTCATGTTATCCTTAGCTTGCAAATTAGCACTTCTCAAGTTTACCCTCAAACTGACCACAAACACAGTGACAAAACTCATATTAGTTTCACCCATTTATCTTTCCCTGAACTCATACTCTCACTCTCTTGTTGTACCAGAATTCTAAGTAACTGAGATCAAACTCAATTTCAAGGAAATACTTTAAAACACTCATATATCATTGAAAAGGATATATAACATTCCTCTCGTTCTTACAAACTACTACAACGATGACTCAAGTACCCTTATGCCAAAAGGTTAAACGCACACTATCACATCATTTGTCCTAGAGATTGAATTACTCAACTGCCTAAAGACAACCTTAATTGTACAAATGCAAGGTTCCTATATTCTACTTGTGAAATGTTGTAGATTCCACAAGCAGACAGTAAACCAAATTTCCAAGTACCTGTGATATTGATTCTTCCACGTTTCAAGGAGTGACTGAGTGGATTGAACCTGATCATCAGAAGGAAGCTGAGGTGCGAGCAGATCCAAATTGAATTGAAGGGAATTGAGAAGAGAGAGACCATCCTGAGCCAATCCGTTGAGCCTCTGTAACGAAAACTTCTCTTCTCCTCCATCTCCCCTCCTTGATTTACCGTACTGTTGAATCGAGATAATATGTCCAATCGTCTTCTCGTACGCTTCTTCCCATTCTCTCTTCGTCTTCTCCACTTCAACAACAACCTCATCCATGTCGTAACTGCAAATTTCATAAATTATAAAACTGCAGAGTTTAGTAATCAAAAGAGATATAAACAAGCTACGGAATCTCCCAATGCAATCTGCTAATAGCTCTCTAAACATCCAACACGTATAACCATCTAATGGTTTCTGTATGAATTATGATCGAATCACTACAGGAACGGTATCAGAAGACTCGATTGATTTGATGGGATATAAGGGTCACAAACTTACATTGGTTGATCGAAAGAGATGAAGAGCGGAGAAAATGAGAATGAAATTGCGAAACTAGGGTATAAGGTTGAAGAAGATCTGGGAACCAGAGAGTGTTGGAGATCAATATTGATCTGTAGAAGACACCTCAAATTTTGATTTCTGGGGAAGAAGAGAAATAACTAAAAACGACGTAGTTTTAGATAAACCATGTCTATTCTAAACCCGGTTATCTTGCAATTGCTATCATTGTCTGGTCCAATGTCCGGTTTATCAGTTATTTAGTTATATGGTCATATTCTTATTGGTTAAAATTTCTAGCATTACTTATTGATGAATAAAGAAGTTTACTGCTGAGTTTTGTTCAAAGTACACGTTAATCGGATTTATGAAACGACAATTACACAGACTGACCCAAAATTGGTAATTGCGGCATCCGACTTACCCGAACTGCATGCCGTTTTGCAAAATCTCAAAATGAAAAACGGCATGGTTTCTTAGTAATCTACTCTAGTTCTAGCAAACTGACTTGTTCAATTGCACATAGAGATGATCAACTACAAACACAGCTAATGTTTCAAACTATAAGATGCTGACTACGTCTGATGTACTCAAGCTTGAGGACGTTCCGAAATTACGGTGCTTTCCATCGGCTAGGTTAGCCAGAGAGTAGCCTTGTTCATGGAGTTGATTAATCAATAGAGTCTCTAACTGACAAGCCATGCTCTTACCTTGAACCATAAGGTATAGAAAACTTGACCCTTGCAGTCCTTCCTTTGCTCGATGCGCACGTATTCGTCCTTCAAGATCATCGGTCTGCAGTTTCGTAACAGAAATCCTCAGAATCAATAACTTTCGTTTTCTGTCTATTCTAAGAGAAGTTTTATAATATTAATATGGTAAGTATGTACCTGTCCAATGTACAATCTCTTATCGGGTCTCCGCATCACATACACGCATGAAGAACCAACTGTAGATGGAGGTGGAAGCTCACGAGCACCAATTGAAAGACATTCTATTGCTTCAGGCTCAATCATCTTTTTCCCACAGATTTTGACGATAGCTTTTGCTAAGTCCTTCTCCAAACTTCTCTCAGAGCTGACTGGTTTTTGGATCTGCTGGTCATTGTTGGATGAAGTTATGATTTGGTCGGGTTTGACAACTTCAGCTGATGCGTCTTTTGCATAGACCGAGAGGTAAAGAGCTTCAGCTCTTTGGATAACTGACTCGGGAACACCTTCCCTCTTAGCTGTTTCAAACGCAAGACTCTCTCTGCAGACTCCATCTGTCAATTTCCAAGTTGGCTTGGTTTGCCCTTCGACATTTTCGGCTCCCATTGCTTTATATGTGATGTTTTTCGCTGTAAGAGGTAAACTGAAGATTCCATGGAGATGAGTAGATACAATACCCAAACAACCACTTGTGTCAAGACTCTCTACCACACTACCAGCGATACAGGTGCCTTTTGCTGTCTCTGTCCCTCGGCATATCTCATCTATAAGCACTAGGCTTCTCGAAGTAGCCTGGCTTACAATAGATCGTATTTCCGACATTTCTACCTGATGGCACAGAACCAGTTGAGAGGATATCAAACATTACAATTAAAGAAAAAAAAACAGTTTGGTGAATTCTAGATTTGTATGCTTATATATATACCTGGAAAGAACTTTTTCCGTCTACAGGGCTGTCATATGATTTCATGTGAAGCATGATGGAATCAAAGTGAGGAATACAAGCTGATTCAGCTGGAACCATTAAACCGGAAATTCCAAGTAGAGCAGCTGCGCATATTGATCTGAGCAAACTCGATTTACCACCACCGTTAGGTCCAGTTAGAAGAAACAGTGATTGCATGTCAACGGTATTGTGAACAGCGGTTCCAGAAGATACATCAAACCAATAAGGTGACAGGCCTGTCAGCTTCATTCGACTGGCACCATCTAATGGTTTTGCGCCCTATATTAAAATATATCAAAATAGGTGCATGAGATATATAAGAATAAGACAGCCCAGCATGTTTTGTGATTTCTTAGAAATTGCACGCATCTGTCTACAAACTCAACGACTAGCAAGCACAGTTACCTCATCTAAACTGAATCCGACAAGCGTTGGAAAAACCCACTTTCGCCTTCTCCCTTCACTGTAGTTGTGCACAGTACTTAGATTAAAACTACAGAAATTTCTTAATGAGAATTGATTAAGCGCAAACTTACCAAGCATGGGAAAATAATGCTTTTGAAATGACCAGAAGCATAGATGCAAAGACAAGAACATTTATTTTTGTTTGCAATTTAACGGATAACTCGCGCAACAGTTCCAACACCCGAGCTTTTGCATTCTCACTAGCTTCATGGTATCTGCAACAAAAGCATAACATGATATATCAATACATACCCAGTATTATTGAATAAATTTCTTTTGGATGGTTCAATAAAACGAGGAAACAACCTGACTAAAGCAATTTCCACCTTTGGGGTCGTAAACCATTCTTCTCCAACCTTTTTTCCTTTCGAGTCTAAGGCAGGTTTCAGCTGTTTTATTTGGTCTTCCCCTGCAGTACCAGCCCAGATAGATGGCGTAAACCGTTTCCCCTTGAACCAAACAGACTCATGCTCTCTTGCATATGCGATTTCGCCTTTCGGGCCACCAAGTGAAGCAGTGGTGGCCTTAATTCTTGATATAATAGGGTGAAAATCCTCAGCTACCTACACATGGATGTTTTGACTCTTACAAATACGACAAGATCACCAGCACCATTATATTTAAGCAAAAAAGTACTATATGAGCATCTGTTATCGTTCAAAGAAATAAGCTGCAATTGTTGAATACTTACTGCTAAAGATAAAGCCTCAGCTGATTTTTCTACTTGAGTGATTTCTTCCTCTATATGAATTCCCTTAACGCGACCTCGCCATGAAGACTCCATATCATAAAAGAATTCGTTCGGGACATTGTCACATTTACTTACATTCTGATGACTTTCATTCTCATCTAAAGAGATCATTTCACCAATTGTATCAGACGCCCAATGACATTCGTTGACCTGGCAAGAAACCGAAAACTACGATTTATACTCATACTCATAAGCTAGTTGGATTATAAAAAATGGCATTCAAATTCAACGCTTATTTTCTGAACTCGTGAAGGGATAGGAACTTATCATCAAGGAAAATAGATAAGAAAACAAAGCAGGGAGACATACACTCAGAGTCATGTTTAAATGCATAAACTTACAAAAGTGTCAAAGTCAATTTTCAAACCAGTAGCCACCCAGGTAGGATCCATCAATAATTTCAGGATTTCCACAAGCTCAGCATGTCTATGCATATGTAATACATCATCAAGCACATTTTTTATTCGACAGAACTCAATGTAGTTGGCTTCCCGTTGCTCAAGAAGCTTCACAAGCTGCAAAAAGATGCAAATAATCACACTGTAAGAGATGAGAGTTCCATAAGTGGAACGACAAAAGTTAGCATCTTTCAGAAGAATTCTATGTAGGAAGTGACTTAAACCTTAGCAGAAGAGACGCAGGTAAACTCTGGAATTGAACATGTTACTGTGCTCATGAGCTTGCACGTTTCTGCAAATAACAATAGTTTGACAGGGACAATGAGAAGCCTTAATCATAAGAAACCCTAAAAGGAATAAACTAAGGAAACTCTCTTCAAATCACCTTGAATTTTCAGAGCAATATCGTAAGCAGGAGGGTTCAGAAGAAGATCCCTAACATACCTGAAAGGATAAAGGCATTGGAAGAAGTAGAGGAGAAAAACAATAAGAACGTAAATAAGATCTTTCACCCAAACATTACTTACAAAGAAGGCAGACCACTGCACGTAGATGGAAGTAACACCTTCAACAAACAAGGTATTCCTTCAGTAGGTAAGGCACCTGCAGAACCACATAATATATATTATCATGCTTTGTCATTCATAAACTCCTAAACCTCCTAGTGAAGCACTATTCAGCATGAAGAACTATGCCAACCAATTTGTGTAGCCGTTCCAAGATGCAACGGACGTGGCCGATTTTTTGAAGGTACATTGACATTTCTAAAGGAAACTTCATCATCAAGACCATAAACATCTTTGACCTGAGGGGGAACAATAGAAAGTAGTTGTTTTTCACAAAACTGAAATGTCACAATTGCATATTTAGTCAGCAGCCAAAGTCCGTCGTTCTGACCCTTGATAAGAGCTCGGAAAGAGTATCTCCTTCAAACCATTCAAAATTCCTGCTACTGCATTCTCCCCAGAGTAGACCCCCTTCCCCAAACTCTCCCCAGCGGCACGTCCCTGCATAATAAAAAATTAACAAGAATTGTATCAGAAAAGACCACAAAGCTCAAAAGTCAATTAAGTTGACACAAAACATGAATCGTATTTCTCTTGTAACTGTCTCCAGACTCTCTAAAGTATTTGCTAGATCATATGCTACCACCTGAGAATACTTATGTTCATGTGAGGATAAAATGGCACCCGTCTACATTCTATTATTGGCACTATCTTCAACAGTTCAGAGATGCTAAGACAATGTAGAATTGAAGATAGTATTCAAAACCTGATGCATTGTGCCTCAACGATGCATGTAAGAAAAGATGATGACAGCGACGAGTGCGGAGCTTGGTAACTAAGGCTTCTTCTGTTAGACCATCATCTAGCGAATATGCTTTCATAGTCTCGAAAATAGATATCATACAATACCCCCTTGCTGAACGAGATATCCCTGTACTTACAGAAAAAATCAAGTCATGTAATACTTATATATAAATTTTTAATAGGTTGTAGCGCAAAATAATATATCACTGACTAACAAAATACCATAAGAAATACTTACCAACAACAGGCATAGGATCAGGAAAGTCAAGATCATGGTCAACACCGACAAGCCCATATACATAAGGACTTCCTGGATGTGCATGCCTATATACAGTACATGTCAGACAGACGAATGCAAGAAAAAAAAAGTTTCAGTGTATTTTCCTAGCTAATAAGATAATGAATATTGCAGCTTGTTTAATCAGAAAATTCCAGGTTCTATCATATTACATACCCTGAAATAAATCGACCTTTACGGGAGCGTGCTGGTGTTGGCCCCTGAACTTCCTCCACAATACACTACAGTGAAGAAAAAAACATGCAGTAATTTTTATTTAACATGCTTGAGGGACATGGTAAATGGTAAGGAATTATTTTTCTCAACTCACCACTGAATAACCATTGCGTGTCAGGTCATCCAAAGTCTGTCGAAGATTCTGTAGAAAGAAAACAAGAATTTGTGGCAAAGAAAAAATTAATTGTAGACAACGAAAGCCTGAAGGGAAGAGTAATGATGATTAATTGCAGCAGAACATATGCTTGCTATCCAACAAAAAGCACCACAACTTGATTCCGTGTACGCAATGGCCACTAAAGTAGCTGTTTATGTAACTTGCCCAAGTTCTGCCTCAATGATTACAACTCTCAGAGACTAAATAGAATCAAAAAAGATTATAACTTTACTACAAGCAAAGATTAAGAAGCTATAATGGCTGTGTATATTTATTTGCCCCCTTAAGAAGATGTGGCTCTCCTCTTGTTTAACAGTAATTTTCTCAACACAATACCAGAGACGAATTAGTCTATTTTATCATAGGAACAAATTATAAACTTGAATCACATAAATGCTCATAATGTGAGTAAGCTTGAAATTCAAAAAGGATTGTGTACCATAATTGGGCAGCCAGCCTTTGGAATACTATCTGATCGAAGACCACCAAAAGGATTGAGACCAGCATATTCAACAAGTATACAAGCATCTATTCCAATAGCCTCATAAAATTCTCCTACCTGGAGAAACAAATTTCAGAACAGTAACAGTCTTCATAAGATAAAGACTTCAAATGACATTATTCTGCTAATTTTTGTTCTGAAGTAACAAAGATCACAAAACTCAATGGAATTAGAAAAACAACAAACATACTCTGCAGAGCAAAACTTCGCGTGGAAACCTTGACTTAAACTGCAACATCTCCCAGTTGAGGTTTCCATCTTTTAAACTGAAATGAAGAAAATTCCAAATATTGCATACATAAAGGCCACAAAGTTACCGTAACAAACTGGACTAAAGTAGTGGACTAGGAATAAAACTAATGGATTGTTTCCAACTAAAGTACTTAGAGCCTTCACAACTAAAGTAGCTTAAGTCATACTAAGATACACTAGCTACTTTTCATTTGATAACCAAGCTAAAAATGATTAAAGGCTGACATCTAGAAGGTGAGATGAAATCTTCTAATAGTCTCAGAAGAGAACTGACCTTCCATTCCTCAAGCTAGGGTCCAAACCAAGTAAATTGGTGTACATAAGCCTTTCAATAAGCTGAAGAGTAGATGGTTTCTTACATGTCTGCAATCTCTGAGTAGACACAGAATATAAAAAATCAGTATATAACGAAACAATATCAAGACTTGAAATTTCTTAACCAAAAAACAAAACAAGCTTTACCTCCTTCCACCAAACCAAATGAGAGAGATCTTTGTCAGTGAGAACATCACTTGACGTCTTCACTTTCTTAGAAGCCGTTGTGATTCTTTTCAAAGACTTTCCATCTCTGAGACAAGATATCCCCTCAGAGTACCTTCTATTACTGTCAACACATAACAAAATACAAAAAAAGTTTCATAACAAGATTCTTATCAAGAACTAGACCAAACACCAAAATCAAAGAAATTGAGTTCAATATTCAAAAGTACAGGAATTCATAAAATACAAAAAATCTGAACTTGCTAACATATTAGAGAAGATTATACAAGGAGATGAGAGGATTACAGTAGAATTGGGGAGGAGGGTTTGAGGGAAGAGTAAGTGCGATATGAGGAGCGGAAGAAGAACCGCCATTTTGGGAATGAAACGACGGCGTTTCTGGTAGCAATCCAATGCATCTCTCTCACACTCTGAAGAAGAAGAAGAAGAAGAAGTAGAGTTTTCACCTTTCACCCTTTTTCTAGGGCTTCTTTTCCCGCCAGAAGACGACGACTATGCAATTCACAATCTCACAGTCCTCTAATGGAAAACATGTTTTCTCTTCTCTTCTTGTCTTCTTAGTTTAAAGGTAATTAGGATTTTAGCCTTTTAAAAAGAGTAATTTCTCATTTGCTCCCTATAATGTTTCAAATTACATTCTTGTTCATTAATTTACCAAAATTAATCATCGGCTAGTTTTGTATCTTTTTGGAATGTCTAACAAAGAACCCATCTCTATGAACACATCTCTAATCTCTCAGTTTTGTTTGTAAAGATTGTAATTTCTCTGCTTTTCAAAGAGGATCAAAAGTTTTGTAATTAGAAATCTTAAAATGACTATCAGTTGTTTCTGAATTCTATACAAACTTAATACTCTAATGAGTATTAATAATAAGAAAACAAAACCACTAAATGTCTAGACTCAGTGCAGTGTGTGAGTGTGTGTGTTTGTTTGGCACAACAAATACGAAACATCTAGAATTACATAAGAATTTGTGGTGAGTCAATGGATTTATCAGATAGGCATGCACAAAGTGTTTCACCAATGGCTATTTTGCATGTTGTGTCTGCTTCTTTAACTGAACTAAGTACAAATCACAAATATCCAATCACATTTCATCTTCTCCCTTAACAAAGACTCCATAAAGAAAAGAGAAGAAAAGACTCATAAACAGAGAAAAAAATGGCAGGAGAGAGATCAAAGTTAACAACAAACCACTTTTATAATCATCAGATTATTCTTTGTTACTTTCTTATCATCTCACAAGTTTCCATTGCCTCAAGCAACACGAGTAATGTAGGAGTTAACTGGGGAATAATGGCGAGTCACCAGCTTCCACCAGAAAAGGTTGTGAAGATGCTAATGGACAATAGTTTCACTAAGCTGAAACTATTTGAAGCCGACCAAAACATCTTAGACGCTCTAATTGGCTCAGACATTGAAGTCATGATAGGAATACCAAACCGGTTTCTTAAAGAAATGGCTCAAGATACATCTGTAGCAGCTTCATGGGTTGAAGAAAACGTTACTGCTTATTCTTACAACGGTGGAGTCAACATCAAGTACATAGCTGTTGGAAACGAGCCTTTCCTTCAGACATATAATGGAACTTACGTTGAGTTCACATTACCAGCTCTTATCAACATCCAACGAGCACTAGAGGAAGCTGATCTGAAAAATGTGAAAGTCACTGTTCCTTTCAACGCAGACATCTATTTTTCCCCTGAAGCGAACCCTGTTCCATCAGCTGGAGACTTTAGACCTGAGCTAAGGGATGCAACGATTGAGATAATCAATTTCTTGTATTCACATGATTCGCCTTTCACGGTTAACATATACCCTTTTCTTAGTCTCTATGGAAATGCTTACTTTCCTTTGGATTTTGCCTTCTTTGATGGGACTAACAAGTCTTTGAGAGATGGAAATTTGGTCTACACCAATGTGTTTGATGCGAATCTCGACACTTTGATTTGTGCTATGGAGAGATATAGCTTCTTGGGGATGAAGATCATTGTAGGAGAGGTCGGGTGGCCTACGGATGGAGACAAGAACGCTAATGTAAAGAGTGCAAAGAGATTCAATCAGGGAATGGTAAAGCATGCTATGTCTGGAAATGGAACGCCTGCGAGGAAAGGAGTGATTATGGATGTTTACCTTTTCAGCCTTGTTGATGAGGACGCCAAGAGTATAGCACCGGGGACTTTTGAGAGGCACTGGGGGATCTTTGAGTTTGATGGGAGACCGAAATATGAGCTTGACTTGTCAGGTAAAGGAAATGACAAGCCTTTGGTTCCTGTGGAAGATGTGAAGTATCTGCCCAAAACTTGGTGTATTCTTGACCCTAATGCATATAACCTCGATGACTTGCCTGATAATATCGACTATGCTTGTAGTTTGTCTGATTGCACAGCACTCGGGTATGGATCCTCTTGTAACCATCTCACTGCTACAGGAAATGTTTCATATGCCTTTAATATGTATTATCAGATGCACGATCAGAAAACATGGGACTGCGATTTCTTGGGGTTGGGTTTGATCACAGATGAAGATCCATCTGATGAACTTTGCGAGTTCCCTGTAATGATTGATACAGGAGATTCAACGAGGTTGCAGCCTGGATCTTCAAGAGTGTTGACCAGAGTCGCAGCCGCGGTTTTAGTTATGTTGGTCCTTCCCATCTTGTAGTAAGTACCTGTTGTTTGTTATGTCTTGTAAATCTCTCAAGTTTTACTTCCTGCAAAAGAATCTTTCAAACTAAAGGTTGTTCCCTTCGATTAGCATAGCCTTGGAAAATACACAACTTCATTAACTAGAAGAAATTGAATCACAGAATTACATATTACTAGAGTGATCTGTTCCAAAGCTGGAAGTTAAGTAATATAAACACCTAGAGTCTCAGAGTGGGATTAACAGAGAGAAATGATATTTCAATCAGAAGAAGCTGGTATTCATGTCAGATTTCTTTGGGTGATAAAGTATCTTCTCAAATATGTGTTTCAGCTTCTCGTGCCGAACCATCTCGTCGAGGATTCTATCTTTGGAAACAACTTCGTTGTTAATCGGCTTGTCCTTCTCATTGGTAGAAGAGAAGACCAGTTCGGATATGCGATGTTTCTCACTTTGCTTACAGTACTTGTTCCACTCAGATGTGTCTTTGACCATGAGATGGTAAATGAACACAGCACGCTTTTGACCAATTCTGAAAGCTCGACTTATGGCTTGGCTTTCAACAGAAGGGTTCCAAACAACATCAAGAATCACAACTCTTGAAGCGCCAACAAGACTGATACCCTCAGAACATGCTTTTGTTGATGCCAGTAGAACTTTAGATCCACTGTCTGGTTTGTTGAAGTTGTCGATCATATGCTGCCTGTCTCTTTGTTCAACTTTACCATGCATCAAGAGAATTTGTTCCCCTTCAGTCCAGTCACATTCTGCAATGAGCTGCTCCATGATCAGCTTCAGAGTGTCAATATATTGGCTATACACCAACACTTTCTCTTTCACGGTTCCACTGATGCGGATGAAGTCGATAAGGAACTTTGTTTTCACACCTTCCTCGTATTTAAGTCTAAGCCTCTTGAGAGTTCCTAATGTTGCTGGCCCAATAACCAAGTCTTCCTTCTTGGTCGGATTGCAGCACAAATACAGAGATGGGTGTACTGAAACAGCTGAAAGCTTGTGCTCAAATTCAAATGTGTTTTGAGAAGTGTCAATTCTGTCAAGAATTTTCTTCTGTTGAAAAGGCGGGTTCAACACGACAACACAGTCTCTTAGACCTGGAAGGCTTTCTTGAAGGATGGTTCCTTCATGGACATGCACAAAATGAGCAATCATAGCCTTAAGATCCACAATTCTGTTTTCCTCATTCACCCTTCCGTGTTCTCCTTCTTGGCTACACTTGCTAAGTTCATGTATCCTCGAAGAAATCGTATCTTTATCAGCTGGTCTTGCCAGGCATAAGACGTTAGAAAGTTCCTTGAAATTATTCTGGAACAGTGTCCCTGAAAGAAAGATACGCTTTTCTGTTCTGACTTCAGTAAGCACTTTCCAAATGAGACTACTCTGGTTTCTCGGGGTGTGGCCCTCGTCAAGGACCAGCAACCCCGGCAATTCTACCAACATCCTCCTAAACACTTGCATTCCTTCAGTGTTCTTATTTGCCGCGAGCTTCTCATACAGAGGGTAGCTAATTCCAAGAATGCTTTTCTGCTTCCACCACGAAACTAGCTTAACCATACGGATGGAATTATGATGCCTATTTCCCTCTAAACGTGAGACAGCTTCAGCATCCTCATACCCTGATAACTGCAGACTATTCATGTTATAAAATGGAATGTTTACGTTCCATTTCCTGACTTCGTCTTCCCAAGTACGCATTAGAGTTGCAGGAGCTATGACCATAGGATGGCTATTTGGAAACCGTTTTAAGTATGACTGAAGAAAAACGACGGTCAAACGTGTCTTACCAGTTCCAGCCTTATGCGAAATAATGCATCCGCCACTTCCCTTAACCCCTACGCTGTTCAACTCATTAATTTTTGTTGTCCCAGCTAAATTCTTCCAAATAAATTCAAACCCTTCTTGTTGGTGTGGGTACAAAGTATCTTTGATGCCAGGGACGTATTGCCAGACAGTTCCTTCTATATTATCCAAAGGGGCGACAAAACTGCTGGGATCTGAAGCATCAAACTCAAGCCTGTTAGGTAAAGGGTCACCCTTTCTATCACTACATTTCTTATTGTCATTAACACTAGGACGATACTTGTCCTGCACAATGCAGGAAAATGAACATGTTAAGAACTCAGATAAGAAAATCAACAAATAGTACAACTCAATCTAGGATTTCAGAGCGCTATAAAAATGTTACCATGGCTGGTGAGATGTCTTTGATCTCGACAGCCACATACGCACAGTGGACGCATTTCAAACCGATTTCATCATCCAGGACAAAGTCGTGTGTCCCTTTGCTACATAGCATATCTCCATTCTAATACATCAGAGAGCAAGTAATTTAATTTCATGGTGAATCAATGATACAAAAAAAAAAGGTGGAGATACGAACCAAAAAGCACGCAACAAGATTGTCAGGCATAGCCTGGGCAATATAGAAGAATTAGTAGTCTTACTTTATCAGGGGTAGATGAGTGCATTCCTTCCAATGTTAGAGCAACGTTCATATCTTCCCACAAGCTGTCTAATTCTTTCTCCTCTTCTGTTTTCTCGATAAGCACAGGCTCCTCGCAGCCAAATCTCAAGTTTAAAGGAGGTGAATCTTCTGTCGAGTAGTTTATTGTCTCTTCTCCATCACAGAGTTTTTCGCCACCATAAAAACTCTCACCATTCAAGTGGTTCTTCTCCCTCACCCTATGGAAACTCCTCCGTTCCCTTGGTTTCCCATGTTCATTTACCTTCTCACTTGAGCTCTCCCTAACTACAGGATCTTCTCTAGAATCAACCTCTGCTATTTTGTCCCAGGAGAAAATATCTTCCTTGAAAACGTCTTTGCTCTCCAACATAGATTTAGCTAGCAGGTTAATTACATCGAAGTTATGCTTCCTACGAAAAGTCCTCGACTTCTTATGATGGTATACTTTTTCACTTGGGTTCTTTTCGCATGTAGCATCGTCTCTGGTACCACCCTCTTCATCCTCAGAACAAACGAAATCACTATCAGAGCTCTCTACATCAGAAGAATCTGAACTTTCCCCCACGTAATCAGATGAGTCAGAATCATTAGCATCTTCATCCATATCACTCTCACCAGAATCTCTATCTTCGCCACTAACTTCCTCTCTTGAATCAGTCCCTAATTCCTCTAAAGGGTCTTCCTCATCATCAGAACTAGAACTTAGACTTACAACCTCATCAGACACATAAGTCTTCTCCTCACCCCTCAAATTAGCATCATCCAGAAGAATATCACAAACCTCAGAACCAGCATTGACATCCTCGACATGCTGATTCTCTCCCGCGATAGTTCCAAGGAAAACAACATCATCATCATCATCCGGAGATAAAGGGTTCTCTTTACCACTCACTTTAGCATCATCCTCATCAAAATCACAAACCCTAGGAGAAATCACCGAAGCAGAACCAACATTGTCATCATCCTCTACATGATCATTCTCTCTCTGAACAGTTCCAACGAAAACAACATCATCATCATCATCTATAGGGTTAAAATTAGAAGCTTTCTCTTCACATCCCAAATTACGATCATCAGCATCAAAATCACAAACCCTATCACCAAAATCAAACGATTTCGATTGTAAATTCCCAGAAGTAGAACCAACATTCTCATCATCTCGCTTACCTTCAGGATATTCAGTTCTAACAAATACAACATCGTCGTCATCATCCTTCCTCCGCCGTCGTTTCTTCTTCCTCGGAGAAGGTGAACAAGCATCACGCATGTTAACTCTCCTCTTCTCAGTCCTCGAATTTACACAACCCAGAGACTGATCTTCTTCTTCTCCAGAAATCCCCTTTGATTTATTGAGAATCGAGTTCAAGTAAGATTCAGTCCTCGAACGAGTTCTTCTAGCAACACAACTAGTCATATCCATGGCTGAAGAGAGAAATCGAAAACCCTAGAATAGTGGATTTGACGAAGAAGGAAGAAAGCTCATGTCCTCTCTCCTCTGTTGTCTCTGCAAATTTTTTTTTTTTTGCCTTTGGCGGTAACGATTCAACTTTCTCGAAACATTCAATAAAAAAGGTTTTTTTTTGTTTGTTTCTTTATTAGGGTAAATTGTAATATTTGAAAAGATGAGGGGCTAAGTGAAAATTAATAGATAAGTTTGCTTCATTTCTATTGGTGGGAATTGATTGACATGAGAGTTTCAAAGTTAAAGGTGGATGTTACTGGTTCTGTCAGTAGATAGAGGTATTTAATAGGGGTCAAAATATTAGTGGAAAAATGAAAAGCTTTTAGTATTTCAAATATATTTTACAAATTGGTTACTAATTTTTTTTGTTGTAATGGTGCTGGTAAGGACAAAAATTCTATTATTTGCTTAGGATTCTCTCCTTTATGTTTTGATGTGAGTATGTGACTAATATTTCTGCAAACGATTTAGTGTTGGGTTATTAGAGAAAGATATCTTCTGGAGAACGAAAATCTGGAGGTGAGATCATTGCTGATTTGAATTGTAAATTTTTTATGAAAATTTTGTGGTAATCAAATCTAATGGCGAAAATTCATAGACAGAGTCACTCACAGAGATATGCAATTTATACAACTTTTACGATTATATATTTTTTGCGGTTTAATCTATCAAAACATGTATTATAACTTAAATAGAAGATTATTATTATTTGTTTGTTTCAAAAATAAAAAGAGTTTGCGGAATAATTAGTAGAACATGTTAGAGTTAATATAAATATGATAGAGAATGAGTTAAATAGAATGTTAACTTTGACACTTCTAAATTTATAATTACAGTAATAAATTATACATACCAGAGGCTATATATAAAAATACTAAAAAAATAAATTATATCACTTTAATACTTATTTAAAATGTGTAACAATCTAAAAAAATGGTCTGGTAGTATATTACGAATTAAATTTTATTAGTTATATAAAAAAAAATATGATGAAGAGGCTCAATTCCTCAAAGCAATTTATGTGAGAGTTCAATTATTATTAGATTTCTAAAATTATATTTTTGAGATTGGATTTCTAAAGTTCTATTTTTGAGTTTGAACTTTCAACGAGTTATAAAATTGGAAATACAAAATCTTATGGAATCGAATTATCTAACCGGGTTTAGGTTCCACCGATCAGACTAATCGGATCAGCTCAAGTTCTAAAATATGTAAAAGCTCGTAACGAGAACTTTCAAATTTGGGGCAAAAAAACATGAACTTTCTAAATGTCATTTAAATCTCAAAGTTTGGTTTGACTTTATAATAAAATGGTTAAGTTTTGTTGACCGAGTCATTTTAGGCATGTCGTTAAATTTTTGTTAATTAAAAGATGACCGAGTTAACTTTTCATAATGTTTGGGTTTAGAACGATACCTTATATGTATTTAGAAAGATACCTCATAAGCTTTCTGATACCCTACGTTGTGATGGTTTTTCTCTTTAATGACATCATATATGTATATAAGATTTATTTATTTCCCAAACGAAAAATTAACTCTGTCGTCTTTTTATTAACGGAAATTTATCGATATGCCTATAATGATTCAATCAACGAAATTTACTATTTTATTATAAAGTCAAACCAAAATTTAAGATTTTATTAACATTTTGAAAATTCATGTTTTTATGTCCCAAATTTGAAAGTTTGCAAAAAAATTTTGACATTTTTCCCGATCTAAATTTACCATTTAAACAATAAAAAGTAAAAGGTCAAAATGTAACATTTTAGAAACACAAAGGACAAAATGATAAATATCATGCCAACGCGTTGATCGGTTTTTAGCTCTTTTCTTCCGATTTCGTTTTTTCTTTCTTCATCTCTAAGATTAAGCACACCTTGGCATCCATTTTCGTTTGAATCTCAACGTTTTTTGCTTGATTTTAGCTTCTGAGAGAGTCCAGATCCAAGGAATTGGAGGAAGAATAATGTCGGCAAGGCATGGGCAATCGTCGTATCGAGATCGGAGTGACGAATTCTTCAAAATTGTGGAGACTCTAAGGAGATCGATTGCTCCGGCTCCGGCGGCGAATAATGTGCCGTATGGTAATAATCGGAACGATGGTGCGAGAAGAGAGGATCTTATCAACAAATCCGAGTTCAACAAGAGAGCTTCTCATATTGGTTTAGCTATTAATCAAACGTCGCAGAAGCTATCGAAGCTTGCGAAACGTAAGTTGTTTTAGTGTTTAGCTCATTTGATTTGGTGAGATCTTGTGAATCTGGATTAGTTAACCTGTAATGGCTTTAGCTTAGGAATTAGAATGGTGCTTAGATCGAGAACCGATTTATTTAGTGGTGTGAATTTCTCAAGTGCTTATCTTAGTACTCGAGAATGTGTAATTGGTATGGAAGATGCTGTATTTTGTGCATAATTGTTAACTTTGTCGTTTTTGTTGCAAATCAGTTGCAAAGAGGACATCAGTGTTTGATGATCCTACTCAGGAGATACAAGAGCTGACGGTAGTCATCAAGCAAGAGATCTCTGCTCTAAATTCTGCTCTGGTCGACCTTCAATTGTTCCGCAGTTCTCAGAATGATGAAGGGAATAACTCTAGAGACAGGGACAAAAGTACTCACTCAGCAACTGTTGTTGACGATCTAAAGTATCGTTTGATGGATACTACCAAAGAGTTTAAGGATGTTCTTACCATGAGAACCGAGGTTTTTTCTTTGTTCCGTCGATTTCTTTTCGATAAAGCTTGAGTATGCAGTCGTGACTGAGCTATGATTTACTTGTCTGGTGTTGCAGAATATGAAGGTCCATGAAAGTAGAAGGCAACTCTTCTCTTCAAATGCTTCAAAAGAATCAACAAACCCATTCGTTCGCCAGCGTCCTTTGGCTGCTAAGGCTGCTGCTAGTGAATCTGTTCCTCTTCCATGGGCAAATGGGTCTTCTTCATCTTCATCTCAGTTAGTCCCATGGTAAAGTACTATTAACCGAATAACCACAGTTGCAAATACAGCATACTTCTTGAAATCTGGCTAAGAATTTGGTCTAATGGGAGTCCAGAAAGTTGTCATGGGTTTACTAGAATGTTTTCTGTACCATGTCAGTCGTTGCTGATTTAAGATCTGGCTTGTCAAGAACTCAAGACGTTTCATAATCTCTGCTTTTACAGGAAGCCGGGAGAGGGAGAATCTTCACCATTGTTGCAGCAGAGTCAACAACAACAGCAACAGCAACAGCAACAAATGGTCCCATTGCAAGACACATATATGCAGGGTCGAGCAGAAGCTCTACACACCGTTGAATCAACAATCCATGAGCTAAGCAGTATCTTCACACAACTAGCAACCATGGTTTCTCAACAAGGGGAAATTGCAATCAGGTTCGTCTTCCTCCTGAGGAAAAACATCAATATGTGTTATAATGTCCAATGATTCATAGAACATTTGTGGAAAGGAAGTATAATATAATGTTGCTGGTTTATACAGGATCGATCAAAACATGGAAGATACATTAGCAAATGTGGAAGGCGCACAGAGCCAACTGGCCAGGTATCTCAACAGTATATCATCAAACCGATGGCTAATGATGAAGATTTTCTTCGTACTCATTGCATTTCTCATGATTTTCCTCTTCTTCGTGGCATAAACATTGAGACTAAAAATTGATTTTAAAGAGTTTCAACATCTAGACATGGTTCTTTTGTCCTATCGTATCTTATTGACATGTAAAGACTTAAGAGAAAAAAGGGATCTTATGCTCTGTTCAGATTAATGGAGAGATATATAATGTCACTTTCATGTAAAATTGCTTTCAAGTTTTCCAAACAAATTTTTGTGATTCTGCTTCTCTTTTCATTACCACTGCCAACCATTAGGAATTGTTTCTTATTCCATTTGTACTTCATTTATTATGTAAAGACAAAAAAAATAATTTCATTACCGTGTTTATATATTTATTTGTTTGTAAGTTAATCAATCTACGACTTGAAAATTTGATAAATATATGGGATATGTTCAAAAGCTGCAACACAATAATCACCAATTCATGATCTAAGCAATATCTCTGTTGTTTGGTTCATACGTTTAGCTCTTCAAATTCAGGACTTAATGGCATAAAGAGCGCGTCCACTTCGGTTTCATCTACTTCGTCTAAGCTCGCTGGTTTCCATTTCGGATTCTGCAACAAAAAACACACTCATGAATAAGCTTATAGTAGGCACTACAGAGACGAAAGAGTGTGAAATGCAGTGAGTAGGAAGATAAAAATGACAGAGACATTCTTGATTTTATAAACTATGTTCATCTTTGACGTGTGATATATATATACTCAGCTTCATGTTTTTGACCCAACTCAAGAAATTAGAAAGCACACAAAAACCAATTGACAGAATGAACTAAATCATTAAACATTGAGTGGCAATGAACAAAAACCTGGTCCTTGTCAGTCAAGACTGCTCTAACACCTTCAGTGAAATCACTGCGCAATGCAGATCTTAGAGCAATGCGGTACTCAGTTATCATCACACCGTTAAGCTTCAAAATGGAAAGAATAGTAAGCATTACGAAGGAAAAACTCGTAATTTATCGGATACAAAGCGTTTGAACTCACTGTTGCCATGGCGTTGTTGGTTTTACCCTTGGCACAAGCAACTTTGGAGAAGTACTTGTGTGTTAGGTAAAGAGAAAAAGGTGCCCCTTTTTCAATGCCTTGGACTGCTTCATTAGCCCATTCTGCAACTGTACGCAAACATTGTGTCCAAATTTCTCAGACACAAGACAACGATTTCAATTTCATTAATGTAAACAGCAACTAACAGTAGTCTTTCTTAGAAATCAAGATTGGTAACATACAAGCACAAAGGGTTTGGTATTTCAATATAAAAGGCAGAAAAGAAGTTTCTTTGTCGAAACCTTAAGAGACTAATGCATATCATACCTGAAGCCTCACTGCTCTGCTGGAACTTTTTCAGCTCTTCTATTGTTTCCTTAACAGACTTACTTACACTAAAAGCTGATTCTATCTGAGGCAAAAGCATTTGGAGGTGGGACTCAGTTTCAGGATCACTGCTGTAATTTGATAAAGTTGCTTGGATGTGTTGTTGGGGATCCTTGGAACTGTATTACCAACACAAATTCTTTCTTAGAGACTAAACAAAGTAATACTAAAAGCTCCTATATTTGAAATATACACATGAAATATATCGAACAAAGTATTATACGAGGGCCTACAGGTCAGCTGACAAAATGGCTTCTCTGAGTGAACCTAGCTTTCCAGATGGTACATAATGTGTCCCAAGACCCACAAACAGTGCATCTGAAGGTGTGGAAATCCTTCTCCCAGTCATACCTAGGTAAGCACCTGCAGAATTTGAAGGTTGAAAAGTTGCTGGTGGATAATGATACTACAGCAAATTGTTATGCAAATTGTTGAGGGTCTCAGCTATATGAAACATACCAACAGATCCTTCGCCAGGGCTATGAGCTGCAATATATGAAAATCCAACATCTGGAAACAAGCCGATTCCATTTTCTGGCATTGCGAGGACCGTCCTCTGGAAATGGAGAACAAAACAGTGACAGAGGTAAGAAATGCATGATAAATGCCATCCACACAACAGTACATAACAAGGGTTTACTATGTGCACCTCTGTTATCACTCGGTAGCGTCCATGTCCAGAAAGACCAAGACCAAATCCCATTGTTATGCCATCCATTAAAGAGATATATGGTTTTCTGTATCCAGCAATCTTGCATATCAGGCTATACTCAGCTGTAAATACCTAAAAGGAAGCAAAGTTATGAAATTAGGACATCATAAACAAGAAACATACATTTTGAAGGGTAATCAAATGAACTAAAGCAATTGATGGTGAATAAAAATTGTAAGACACTGAAGGTGACTACTTCAAAGAAGGGCAGATCCAAGCAAAAAAAGAGAAAGCATGGAGTAAATCTCTAGAATCCTAGACTAAAGAGTGTTACCACACAGATTATTTTGATCAACAGAAATAAAGAATAGACCACCTAACATCATCAAACTAGAAGTTTCCTACTACTTCAAGTACATTCAGTAGAAGTAGTATTTCTCTATTTCTGTTTCAGTAATCATCATATCCTGACTTATGGGGGAAACAATTGCACAACCAGACCTCTATCATATCTGACAATTGATTTTTGGATGTAATCTGCTTCACATCACCGCCTGCAGATAAACTAAGACCATGGTTATAAAAATTTCTATCCAGTGTGAATTTGATAAAGAAAACTCCTTTGATGCAAGAAAGGGAAACCCAAAAAACCTCACATAGAACAAAACACAGAGTACAAAAATACCAAAGAGTTGCAAAATGACATTTTGTATGTTTAAAGAAAGAGATAAGCCTTGATACAGCCAATAACACACAATTCATATAAAAACCTTTTGCACAAGAGACGTATTTTTGTCCATTAGGATCTCTGCAACAACTCCTTTAATATCCATTCCTGCACCATTCATAAATGGTCACTCTAAAACCTTCCCATGGCATTAACCAAGACCAAATGTTTTCTATAAGATAAGATAAGATCAGATGCAACATACTTTCAACAAATTTATCCTACAATCTTAGAAACCAGAATCCACTATATAAGCACACTCAAGAAAAGTTTCTTTTACCTGCACAAAAGGCCCGAGATGTGCTTCCTTCGACGACAACACATTTGACTCCAGGATCATATTCCCATTCATCAAGCAAGCTTTTGTACTTCAAATCCATTTCTGTAAAAAAAAAATCTTCAATAATTGAACTTGGGTTGTGAAAAAGCTTAATTCTTTATGAAAACGGACCTAGATTCATGGCGTTGAGAGCTTTAGGTCGATCAAGAGTAATGAGAGCAACGCCATTTGGATAAACATTTCCTTTCACGAACTCGTCGCTTCCACTGGCCATTACTGAGAATTTCCGACGATGAGATACAGAGAGCTTTGAGAAGGGAATAAGAAAAGATGGAGAGGTTCTAGAGAAGAAGATGCGAGCAGAAGCCAGAGATAAACTCTTGATCATCACTGTGATTCCTAATTCCACGTTTGTCGGAGAAACCAAACATCTGTGACTTTGTTTTCTTCCAACCACCAAAAGTACTCTGTGTCAGTTTAAGGGTCCACTAATCTGGAGATATGTCGTTCGGCTCAATACAAAAAGCCCAATAGTGACCAATAACAGAGTTTTGTTTAAGGGTAAATTGCAGGCCACATCCGTTGACCATGTTTTATTTCCATGGATTGTCAAAGTCAAATGTGGTTTTCACCATTTGTCTTTTCGCCTGCAAAATAACGCTTCTGCCCTTGCGCTTCTCTCTTAGCAACTGTTGAAATGTACGGTTTAGTTTAGCAGGTTTAGTTACGTACACTGTTCCGGTTCAGTTGAAGATTTT
>Ga0041059_1000505_pt1 | contig 29551 bp, 35 predicted proteins | sample AraColnosormetaG_FD_56232 | JGI IMG/M metagenome (GOLD analysis project Ga0041059, IMG submission 56232) | Arabidopsis roots microbial communities from North Carolina, USA - Col MF nosort | ecosystem: Host-associated > Plants > Roots > Unclassified | place: USA: North Carolina | collected... | reverse complement strand
ACATTTGCATTGTTTGTTGTTTTGATGAATCAACAAAAAAGCTCCATATGTTGGTTAATCATGTTCTCAAAGAGAAGAAAACATACCTGAACGCTCAACCAAAACTTGGGAGGCTTGGTTCCAAGGACGTCCTCCACTGCGGAAACCGACATTTGGCCGTCGAAGATGCTAGGCCGAGAGAAGATGTTCTGGACCACTGCACAATAACATAAAAGATGAAAATGTGTGGTCGTGGTGGTGAGCATTGAAGGGATGAAATGAAAGAGAAGAAGACATACAAGTGACATTGTTGAAGATGGTGTCGGCATCGTAATCAAGGACAAACCATCCCTTGAGGTCCTGACCGTTGACCTTGTAGGTCTTCTGGGCTTTAGGGAAGACTGAAGATATGGTGGTTGCATTGTCAAGTATGATATCTGACAAGCAAAGGCCCACACCGTCCTTAGTCATCTGAAGGTTGCACAACATTGTGAGGCCAGGCGAGCTGGTGCCAATAGCCAAGTCGTTTGCAGAGGCGCTTGACTCAGGGAAAAGACCCGAGAAGCCCCCTCTGGCCACAACGGCAGGCTCTTGTCCTGGAAGATAAAAGACAGGTACGGATTCTTAGAAACAAACAAAGAGCAGGTTATGTAATATGGGGATTGAGAAGGATACTTACCATTAAGGGTGAGCCATTTCTTAGCAGGAACCGCCGCGGCAGCAGCAGGAGTCTGGGGGGCTGCAACACATAAGTGTATAAAAAGGGAGAAAAATATGATAAACCTCAGCATCTCTGTATGATTGATCCTGTTTGTAACACAAAAGAAAAGCTATCATAAGATAGAAACTTTAAAATTTAAGAAAATGTGAAAGAGGCGAGAGAGACAAGTAAAGAGATCTCACAAGGCGAAAGCAAGAACATATGACCACCTTCCTCTTCTGCCTCTTTATGCTTCTTTTTCCCTTATGGGTTTGAGATTTTGAAAGAATAAGATGAAGAAAAACGGAAGCTTGGGGCCAAAGAAAGAAGGGGTTTCAAAATTGGAATGAAGAAAAACAAGTTAGTTAATTAATAGTAAGAAAGAAACTTGGCCATCCCATTTATGGATCAAACAACTCATCCACACCTATTTTTATCTCTCCTTTCTCTCTTACCGCGTTTCTGTCGTTCATTGAGACCTTGACGTATCAAAAAAATATATACTAAAATATATCCTCCATTTTTCACTTACGTATATAAATTAGTAACACGAACAAATATTAAAAATAATTTCGTTATATTAATAAATAAAATTTTAATTTTTTTTTTTCTATATGGCCTAACCCTGAAAGGTCCCTTAACTAAAAAGGTCTCTGGAATTCAACAACGATTCAACTCTCCTCTCTGCATCTATACATCGTATTGTCGATCTCGTCTCATCTGTCTTGTCTACTCTCTGCCCCGGTAACACCTCTCTATCTTGCTTCTTCTCTCTTTAGCTTCTTCTCTGTCTCTTATAACATATCTGCTCGAACACTCTTTATCTCGTCTACTCTCTCCTTGTTGTTTCAAAAGCTATGTTTTTTTTCGAGTTTCTGTCTTATGATTGTATAGTAACAAAATTAGTCTCTCACCAACTGTGACTTTGTTTTTTTTACGTTTTTAGCTCATAGTAAAATAAACTCACTGGAACTTCATTGGTTCTGTTTCATGATTCAGAACCCTTGTCATGAAGATCACTGCCTTGCTCGTTCTCAAGTGCGATCCCGAAACACGCGAACCCGTTATCCTGGCCAACGTTTCCGACCTCTCACAATTCGGAAAATTCTCTTTTTATCGCTCTAACTTCGAAGAGTTCATTGTATTCATTGCCCGTACTGTTGCCAGAAGAACCCCTCCAGGTCAGCGCCAATCCGTCAAACACGAAGGTTCTTCTTCTTTTTTTTTGGCTCTTGGATCTGTCATATATATGTGTCCTGTTTATAATTTTGTAATTGACATCGCTGTGTTGATATGTAGAGTATAAAGTGCACGCTTACAACATAAATGGCCTCTGCGCCGTAGGATTCATGGACGACCATTATCCCGTTCGAAGTGCCTTTTCTCTTCTCAATCAGGTACAAAACAAAATCTAACTTCTGGTACGGTCTTGTTTGAAGGAAAATATTTTTTCTTTCGTTGGCATTCTGTTTTTGACAGGTATTAGATGTATACCAGAAGGATTATGGTGACACATGGAGGTTTGAAAACTCTAGTCAGCCGTGGCCATACTTAAAAGAAGCTTCAGACAAATTTCGGGTTCTAGAAGCACTAACTTTTTTGTATCTATGAATCTTGTTTAAGACTTTAGGAACTATTTGCTGTGTCAATTATTCTTACTTTTTTTTGGAATATCTTCAGGACCCGGCAGAAGCTGATAAGCTGTTGAAAATCCAGAGGGAATTGGATGAGACCAAGATTATCCTTGTAAGTGCCGTCCCTGGTTCTTGATTGTTGACCTGCATGCTTTGCTTCCTTTTTACATTCCAATACATACCAGTTCCCTCCATTAAGTTCTTGTTTCCAAGGTCGCTTAAACATGGTCGTTTTATGCTGACTTTTGTTTTATACTACAGCATAAAACCATTGATGGTGTCCTAGCCCGAGGTGAAAAGCTGGACAGCTTAGTGGAGAAGAGCTCAGAGTTAAGCCTGGCATCGAAGGTAACATTCCACCCTAGTATTACTTACTACTGTTTCTTCAGTGGATTCTGAGGGTAATGGGAGATAGATGAAATAGTTTCTGACATGAGAATATTGGTTTGTTTTGGTGTTTGGATGAAACAGATGTTTTACAAGCAAGCGAAGAAAACAAACTCATGTTGTACACTTCTCTAAGCTGTAATGCAACTCTTGAATGTCCCTCTATAGAATAGTCTACCCTACTTGAACTGCTTTCTATGAACTTATGAACATATCTCAAGGAATAAGTTGTTCCATGTCAGGTTTTAGTTTTTTTTTTTTTTGTTATGTGGGAAAAAAGATCAATGATTTTGGTCATGCATTTTATGGAATAATAGAGAAGACGCACACACACATACAAGGATAGATTTGAAGCACGAATGTGAAAATTGGGTAAACACGAAAGTCATACAGTCCTCACCAAATGGCCACTTTCATCTATAAGTAGTGTAGGGCCTTTGAAGTCCCATTTTGCACTCAAAGTTGGCCCACAGCTTATGAATGTTCGTGATCGTATAAGGCATGGAAAGAGCTTGCAGTGTGACAAATTAATAAATGCCACATTAGCGATAATGGAATCAGAAAAACAAACAAACTGGTGAAAGATAATATACCATAAATCATTTAGACTAATGTGTAGTTTTTTTTTTGGTTTTTTTTTTCTGTAATGTGTAGTTTTTATCCAAGAGATGTTAGCTAAGAATGACAGTTTCATCATATTGGGATAAAAAATTATATAAATAAAATTAACATAATTAATAATTTGTTAACTAGTAAAGCTATTGTATCGGAAAACATTATATAAGTTCAATTTTTCACGGCTTACTTTCAAGTTTAACTATGTATGTTGATGTGTATATGTATTGCATACTTTTAATGTACATTGATTGTATCGACTCTCATTTCGATGCAATCAATGAATTAGGCGTTACAAAAGAAAAAGAATACAAACTCAAGATTTTATAATCGAATCTAGATACTCTATAACATTCTAATTTTCGTAACGGCTAGTAAAATCTAAACAGTCTAAATATTCAAATTTTCGTGACAAATAGTCGAGTACAGACACTCTAAACATTCAAATTTTCGTAACGGATCAAAGACTCGAATCTATGATAATTTAATTCAACCTCTGCATTGGTTACAAATGTTCTTTTGAATTTTTGTCTTAAGGGGAATTGTGACTTTGTGAGAAAAAAGCATTGCACAAATCTGAAGAAGAAAAGTGGTATGGTACAGTTAATGGGACTACTACTACTAACATTGAAAAACGAAAAGGCTCAAAACCAAACCGCTTTAAAAGGAAGGAACCTCTCTAATATTTTTCGTATTAACTCATAACGGGCCCACAACAGTTGCAATAGTCTTTCAAAATTCTCCTCTCTAATCTCACAAAAACCTCTCCGATCTCTCGCTCTCTCAGATCTCCTCCATGGATCCCGCTTCTTCTTCTTCCTCAAATCAGCGCAACCGAATCGTCTCTTCTGGTACACTCTTTTCCCCCTCATTTTTCTTTTCGTATCTCTTCGATCTCCATGAACAAAATCCCCCAATTGAACCCAAACCCTAGAACATTATAGAGCCGTTGATGTTCTGTTTCTACTTCTGACGAGATATGTTGACTTCTCTCGCAGGGGAAAGACCAGTGATGGCTGATAATGGCGTCCAACAGGTAATTTAATTCAATCTTCTTCTTCTTCTTCTTCTATTTTGAATTATTGTAAAACCACCATCCTAGGTTTAAAATGCGTTGTTCCTTTCACCACCAGCAGGTTTCTCACGACGATGGAAGGAACATTGTTTCTTCGTCTTATAGTTCTTCCGTGGTTCCTTCTCCTGATCCCGCTCCTTATTATAACGTTCTTCAAACCCCTACCAATCTCTATCACTACGATTGGGATATCGCAAATTCTGGTAATTTTTTGTCTTCTTCTCTCTTCTAATAAATCAAACAAAATCTGTAAGTGCTCATTGCATTGTTGTGTTTTCTCTAGGCTATGCACAAGGCATCAATACTTGGGATGGATATCCACGATATGCTACTACTACCCCTGAAGCCATGCATGTGCCACCGGTTAGTATGACTTGCCCTATTTATGTTCTATCTTCCTCTTGCTACTTAATTAACTTAGTTATTCTTTATCCTCAGGTTGTCTACAATGACAATTCATCTCTTATGTACCAATATCCTGGTTATGGATTTAACCCTTATCCTTCTGTAATGTTGGAGGGACAAATTCCAGTCTCCCCAGCTTATTACCCACAACCTTTTGGTGCACCTTCTGCAATGCATTATTTACCCTCAGATATTGACCCAACATCTGCTGCTTATATGATTCCTTACGGGCAATATGGTGGAGGGAATTATTCCGGAAATCAAGGGGACATCTCTTTAACATCTCATATACCTTATCCTCAAACGATGGGTATACTTGGGCCATACGACCATAATGCTTCACAGGTTAATACTCTTCCCTCTTTAGTTTTAACTATTATGGGCTTATGTACATAACCTTTATTTGGTTTGGTTCGGTAAACATTTGCTTACTAGGAATAAAACTGCATAAAAGTGCCACTGGTTATTAGTATCACTAGTTTTTTGTGAGTCCATCTCTTTAGCTTTGTCGTGCAAGATAATGAATACATGCTGACACACTGGAAGAGCCATGATATTTTCTCATATATGATTGAACTTTCAGTTTTGTTCTTCCCTGTAATGGTTTTGGGGAATAGAGGTGTCTTTGGCATACGCCTTGGATTCAAATCAGTTCACTGTTTTATTGGCTTATCACATTTCTTTGGCACCTTTTATCAGGTAGCGTTGCATGGGAGCGGGGTTGCTTCAAGCTCTTCTTTGGGAGGTTATTATCATGTAGGATCTTACCAGAATCCTAGCTCTACCCCCTCATATTATGGAGTTGATAATCGAGTCAGATTAACCCCTGACATAGGTAAAAGACGAGAGAAGGATCAGGGCTCTATATCTAGCACCAGTGATCTGTATGGTAATCGAGGACCACGGGCATCAAGCAGGGTAAAGAGCAAGAACAGCTCCAAACCTTGCTCTACTATTGGTGATTCAGCAAGCGATTCAAGTACAGCTGGACCAAATCCCAGTTTGTACAACCATCCAGAATTTGTGACAGATTATAAGAATGCCAAATTCTTTATCGTCAAGTCATTTAGTGAAGACAATGTCCACAGAAGTATCAAGTACAATGTCTGGGCCAGTACACCGCATGGCAACAAAAAATTAGACACTGCTTATCGGGATGCTGAGAAGATGGGAGGAAAGTGTCCAATCTTTCTGTTCTTTTCGGTATGGCTTTTCCACTGTCCAATCTCTCTGTTTTCTTTCTGTATGGTTTTTTTTCGATGTAGTAGTATATATAATTCCTGGGAATAACCAAAAGCGTAATTGATAAGCTGCTTCAATGAAACAGTAAGCTTAACCAAAGTTTAAAATCTTGCAGGTAAATGCTAGTGGACAATTCTGTGGGGTGTCAGAAATGGTTGGACCTGTAGATTTTGAAAAGGATGCTGGTTACTGGCAGCAAGACAGGTGGAGTGGGCAGTTCCCAGTGAAATGGCATATTGTGAAAGATATACCGAATAACCGATTTTGTCATATTCTTTTACAAAACAATGACAACAAGCCGGTAACGCACAGCCGAGATTCTCAGGAGGTGGGCATTACTTATTTTTTTGTCTTATGATCATTGATTCAATGCTCTCTTGGTTGCGGTGCCATAGTGATATTTGTCTTGGTGTCACTGTGTTAGGTTTTATGTGGACAAGTCTTGGGCAATTTCACATTATCATGTATGACTAGGTGTATATACCCAGTAATAGGGAAATCCTTGCATATGTGTATTAGGTCAAACGTTAATAGTTGGTATAGGGATTTGGAAGCTACTTAATTATGAGGTACTTGAAAGTTATACTTTATAGTCTCCCAGGGAATTAAAGCTTGCACTTTTTGCGTTGGGTTTTCTTGAGTGGGATATTAAGCAAAAAATGGAACATAGAAGAGTAAGTTTTTGTGGTAGGGAGAGAGATTTGGAACGCATTAATTGGATGTTGCATGGATTTATAACTAAATTGATTGATGAACTGTAACAGGTGAAGCTACGCCAGGGGATTGAGATGCTTAGAATTTTCAAAGAATACGAGGCACACACATCAATCCTTGATGATTTCGGCTACTATGATGAGTTAGAGGGGCAAAAGGTGGGAGAAGATGGAACAAGGAAAAAAGCTGGGGAAGAAGAGACCTCCGTGGAGCAATTATCAGAGCGCCTTCAAGCTGTCAAAGTAGAAGATGGGAAGGAGGAGGAAAAAAAAGAGTTAATAGCTGATTGATACAGTAATAGTCAGTAGAAGGAGACATTCTTTTGGTAACAATAAGCAATGGGGTTCTCTTTTTTCTATTTGGGTGGGGATGTATACTAGAATGGTCGGGACAAAAAAAATCCAATTCCTTGTAGGCTTGTAAGCAATTATTGCTTTTGTAGCATTGTATCGTAAAACGGCAACGTTTCGCCTTTTAACAAGAGACTCGGGTTATATAACAAAAAATAAATATAAGTCTTCTTCTTCTCCAATGGCGTCTTCTTCTCTTGTTCGAATCGCTGTCGTCGGAGACATCGTAATGTTTATTATATCTTCTCTTTATCTCTCACTCGCTTTCTTTCATCTTGTTGATATGTCTTTATCTTTTTCTTCTCCTGTTAAAGCATGGCTTCTGGAACCTAGATGAAGATCGAAAGGCTCTACGAGTTCTCCAGGTCCTTTGATGTTTCCTTCTATCTTTCTCAAGCTCTCTTTTTCTATTCACACGTACTCGTGACCCTAAATCCTCTTCTGAACCTGATTTGCAGCCGGATTTGGTGCTCTTCACAGGCAGCTTCTCTGTTACTGACGTCAAATTGATTTCCTTTTTTTTTTGAATTTCTCCATTTCTCTTCACACTACCTCTAATGATTTTGATTAAAGTTAGAACATTTGAATCCAATTCCAAATTCTGTCAGGTGATTTTGGTGAAGAAAACGTCCCACTGGTTCAAAGTGTTGCCGCTCTTACTTTCCCTAAAGCAGTCATATTGGGGAATCATGATGCCTGGTTCACCCAAGATTTTCCAAGGTGTCTTGCCACTACCTAACCCTTCTCTGAATTACCGTCTTCTAGAGATTTTGGTCTTGTGCTTTGATTTTTGATCGTGGATTTCTATTTTTGTTATGTTTCTCTCAGGAAAGAAAAACAAAAACAAAACGGTGTTCAAATGCAACTCGATATGTGAGTTTTTTTCCTTATGTGACTCTCATGCTATATCAACTAATACCTATGATCAGTTACTGCTTTGAGGCTTATGTCCTTTGAATACCTCGCTCGTTGTCAGTTTCACCCTACCTATGGATTCTGCTTGCTCCTCCATTTTTTCTGCTGGTCTTTTTGGGATGCTACTTGTAATGTAACACGCTGCTGCACTGGTTGTTAATTTGTTATTATGTTCAGCCTAGTCTAGTTTGTAATGAGCATCCTGCCCAATCCCAAAGTTAAGTCGTAAAGGTTCATGAGACCTATCTCGGGGAAATAGATTTAGGGAGAGGGATTATTGGTTTAACCCAAATAATTGTTTTCTTTTGGTGTTCTTGATTTGTTTGCAAAAAAAAAAGTTGGTTTTTCTGTTTGTGATCCTTTAGCTCTATCATTATTCATGTAATTTTTGGTTTTGGTTTACTGGACACAGATTCTGAAAAGTTTTCTTATGTTTCCCTCTGCAACCAAACAGCCTTGGTGACGAGCACATAGGATATCAACGCATGGACTTCCCATCTTTTAAGCTCAGTATTGTTGGTGGTCGACCCTTTTCACATGGTGGGGATCGATTGTTTCGGAAAAATCTGCTTGTCCAGAGGTTAGCATTTGACTTACATGGCAGGAATTTCATTTATGTTGTGTATGAAGAATTTATTTGGTCAAAATAGCTTTCATCTTGCAAAAATAGAGCCTATGAATGAATTTAGGTTCAGAAGAAGATGAGCTGCCTAGATCTTTGTATCGGTAATTGAAGAAAAACGAATTGACAGTTTAGTGAATCTGCATCCCTTTCTATACTTATTTTGTGTTTGTGGGGTGATCTCTGTGAACGTACAAGTCAAGTGATTACGGGTAGCAATTTTAAACATTCTGGTTTCAAGTCAGAGAAAACTACCAGTCATTGACACTTTTATATTTTTCTAGGTATGGAGTTCATGATATGGAAGCCAGTGCTGGGAGTATTTGTCGAGCTGCACATGGAACACCGGAAGATCACGTGGCTATAATTCTCGCTCACAATGGGCCAACAGGTGCATCAACCTTTAAACCTTTCTTATTGGTCTAGTCTTACGCCAATCAGGTTTAACATATAAATATTAAGTAGCGGTTTTCTTTGCAGGTCTTGGTTGGCAAGCAGAGGATATATGTGGAAAAGACTGGGGGGCTGAAGGCGGTGACCATGGTGATCCAGGTGAAATAATTTACCATCTTTTCAATTCGGCATCAGTAGCATTTCCCATGTTTTAGACTCCAAAATGCTGATTGTAGTTAGTTTGGTGAAATCTCATTGTAATGTTTCAGATCTAGAGCAGGCGATACGACAGTTGAAGGAGACGACTAAGTTGTCGATTCCTTTAGTTGTGTTTGGGCACATGCATAAGGAGCTGCAACGGGGGAAAGGAAATCGGAAAATGGTAGTGCAAGATAGTGACAACCAGACTGTGTATGTGAACGGTGCAATAGTTCCAAGGGTTAAAGAGGCAAAGAAAAGAGGAGCAGCAGAGTCTGAGAGTGGTGGCACAACAAGAGCTTTCACATTGGTGGAGATTTTAGATGGGAAAATCAAGAAAATAGCAGAAATTTGGGTACATGTAAATGGAAGTATGGCTAAGATTGTGGAGGAAAATACTTTGTTTGAAGATGTAACCTGATTTGAAATTTAAACAATTAATTCGGGACAAGACTGTAATAACTAATTATACATTTGTCTTGGCGAACAAGTCCCTTTTAGAAAGCATAGCTATTAAATTAATAGTAGGGAAAATTATTTACGAAATTATTTGGTAAAAGAATTTGGGAGAACAAACTCCGGTCGGCGCCGTGTTTTAGAACCCTACTTGTTGTTCTTCCTTCTTAATCGCTCTCCGGTCGGCGCCGTGTTTTTCGCGTCTCTCTCAAACTCCAATTCTCTATTTTCCGACCAACAGAGAGTAGCGACTGGTTATTTTCTGTAAATTTCTGATATTTATCGCTTTTTCTCTGGGGGTTTTCTAAGGTTTTACTTGGAATCCAAATCGATGTTTATTGTGATGTTTAGCTAGTTATGGAATTGTTGGGTGGAGTTGTTCGCAGTGACGTAGAAGTAGCATACTCTCGAGTGCAGTGATGATTCTGAAGCAGCTGAAACAATTTACCTGTAACAAAGCTAAACCCTTTTTACTCATGTTTCCTTTCAATGTCTGAAACTTGTTTGCTGAATGTTTTTTTTTCCAACCTTGATGTCATTTTGCAGTGTCTGCTACTCGCAGAAATGCTGTTTTCAAAACTGATGTTAAACGGCTTGCAAGGTTCTATGGCTCTCCTGCTGTTTGCGAATCTTTAACAACATCTAAAATTCCCAAAAGACTCTCAAAAGATGATCGGCGAGCTTTGGTGGAGTCCTTTGTCAACGAGTAATTCTTTCTCCATCGATTAGTTTTCCCATATTCTGTAGAGGTTCACATGTCAACTAGATAGCAATATGTGCAGCTGTATGAATCTCAAGGTCCTGAACATAGGTACTGTTTGTTTGCAGATACAGAGCAACTAATGCTGGTAGATTCCCTTCATTGGATGCTACTCACAAGCAAGTGGGAGGCTCTTATTACATTGTCAGGGACATCTTTCAAGAGCTGAAACTCAAACCAAAAGCACATATGCCAATCGTAGCTAAAGCCCTCTCAGAAGTCTCTTCTTCTGTACCAGGTGATGCTTCCTCACACTCCTCTCCAGCACCTGTGCCAACCGTTGAAGCTAAAGCCCTCTCAGAAGTCTCTCCTTCTGTACCAGCTGATGCTTCCTCACACTTGTCTCCATCACCTGTGCCAATCGTAGAAGCTAAAGCCCTCTCAGAAGTCTCTCCTTCCGTACCAGCTGATACTTCCTCGCACTTCTCTCCAGCACCTGTGCCAATCGTAGAAGCAGAAGCCCTCTCAGTAGTCTCTCCTTCTGTACCAGCTGATACTTCCTCACACTTCTCTCCAGCACCTGTGCCAATCGTAGAAGCTAAAACCCTCTCAGAAGTCTCTCCCTCTGTACCAGATGATGCTTCCTCACACTTCTCTCCTGTGGTTGTTGAACCTGAGTTTCAAGTAAAGAAAAAATCTTGCTTTGGTGTGATCAGTTTAATTTCCTTAGGCTTCAGTTATCAATTGGCTTAGTTATCCTTGTTTCTGTTTCACAGGCTGGCAGTGTGGATATTGAGATAGGAAGTGAGCAGAGGCCGGATATAATAGATACTTCTCACTCTAATTCTGATGATGAAAGTAATTTCCAGGGCAACAACCTTGTCATTACTGCAAAAGATGACAAAAGAGAAACAGAGGCAACTCAGGGAATAGAAAACTCGGAGACTGATGAAGAGAGGAACTTGACGCACTTAGGCAATCAAGAGTCAAAAGCAGACCATCTTGAAGGAGCTGATGTTTCAGCAGATGTTGTGCCTACTGAGACCAGGTATCAAATGCATACAACTAGGTCTCTTCTTTACTGGTCCGATCCTTATATTAGGATAATTTACTTCATTGATGGATCTCTTGTTTTTGAGTAATAGAAAAAGTCATTCAAGTTGATCATATTGGCACCACTTCAGTTTGAATTCTTATATCTTTTGTTTTTACAGACAAATTTCAGAGACAGGAGCCGGTGAGGTGAAAGAGACGGAAACTGGTGAGGTGAAAGAAAGGTCAAGTTCGTGGAGCAACATAATGTCATTTGCGAAAGAATTTGCGAACTTTTGGAGATGAGGGTAGATATAGCCAGGGAGCTTTAGACACGCTCAGGAAGGGTAGGTAGAGGTGTGTAAAGTATACCAGTAGAAGCTGTTTTGTTTTGACATTTTGCGCAAAGGTTTGGAATCGACCAAGATGTCTTAATCTAGACTATTATTGTCCTGCTGGCTATGAGTCTAGATTAAAACACACAACAGTTTTAGAGGCTTGTTTTGTGATCGACCATTTTGTACAAAGGTATAGAATCTCCCAAGATGTTTAACATGGTAATCTATACTATCGTTGTCCTACTCACAATGAGTCTAGATCAAAGCTCGTATTTTCGCTAATTCATTGTTTGTTCTACAGAACTACAAATCCAAATAAATACTCGAATAGACATTATTTCATAGCAATTTTTATACATGTCGAATAAAGACTTCATTTCATAGCAATTTTGATACATGTTCCCGTAGTGGTACAACCAAAACAAAATGTGTTGGAAAGTTGGTGCCGCAGACAGCAGTAGCATAGCTCTAGCTCCCACGGTATGTGGAGAAAGAAAAAGGTGCAAGCAACAGTGGGACATGGAAATGCTCCCATTTCTGTGATTCTGTAACCTGAAATACAATGGAAACATAGGGAAAGAAGCAGCCTGGGGAATACTTTGCAGTGTCGAAGCTAATCCTATATGTCCCTGGATTCAAAGCGTCAACCAAATCCATCAGTGGCCCACTGCGCCCATCTCTATCAGTAGCTGATGTGCCCACACTGGACCAGACCCCACCACCTCCATGAACAAAGGAAGGACCGGTAGTACCACTCCACACTTCTAAGTGCACTTCAACACCTGCAGCTGGAGCACCACGTGAGACGTCTAAGACATGAGTCGTGATCGGTGGCCTACTTCTCTTGGGAGCTTTTGCTTCAGCTGCAACATTCAAATGCCCTCCAATGATTCTCAGACGATCTTACAAAGCGAGAAAGTAGAAAAGGTCACACAGATAACAAAGATAGCCATAAGGGTAAATCCTTGTATTCCAAAAGACACATACTTGATATCATACTGAATCCTAACAGGTTCAAACCCACACAGTCAAACACAAAACTTTGACAAGGAAAAGATTTGGTAAATCATCAATATACCTTGAGGTTTTGTTGAAACAGGAGAGCTAGAGCTGTCAGTTTCTGATATAACTTTAGCCTTATCGGAGAACAGCTTTGCCATTCGTAGCTCTGTTATTTTCATTTGTTCCATAGCAGCAATCTCAAGCTCCACTATTGGCCTATTTTCATACCTTTCCTGAAAAAGAGACGATTTGATGAATATGTAACTTTCTCATTCACTCACACTCAACAAAAACTGATTTGGAAATGCAAAAGTTGACCTTTAACGCATGGAGCATCTCAGCGTGAGTCCTGCCAGAAGCGCAAATAATGAAGATAAAGCCAAACTTCTTTTTGTAAAGTACATTCCATTCGGCAAGCTCCTAAGAAATTGAAAACAATTGATCATCAGAAGAAGAAATCACTGAAGAGATGAAGGAAAAAAAAAGTGAAGATCCATCACCTGTAAAGCAGAAGCAGAAGTTGTGGCAAAGGCGGTTGACTGTTCTGATACGCTCCGACGAGCAAAATCGGAGTTGATAGAAGGTGAAGGAGTATTCCCAATCTGAGGATGAGCAGAGAAAGCTTCAAGCCAATCTGTCACATTAACTTGGTTGAACCAGATGTCTCTTGCAGTATATATTGCTTCTTGAGAAGTTAACGGTCCAGACGTAGACATCTGCTTCGCGAATTCGGAGCTTCCACAGCAAACCTTCCATTCATCTTCTCCGATCTCCATCGCCATTTTTTCTCTCTTTTCTCCAATCCTCACTTCTGTTGACTGGTGTAAGATCAAAAGTCATCTAATTGGGCCTTTTCATAAACGGGCTTTTCAAAAATGGGCCTTTTCTTTATCTTCTTCCTTTTTTTATTCATCATCTTCTATATGTGAATTATTCAGAAACAGAAGCGAGAAGTTTCTTACAATTTGTAAAGAGATCTGTTTTAGGGTTTTGCCTTGTTCTTGTGGCGGGAATAACAAAGACATCGCCGATATGGGGAAAGACGAAGAGGAAATGCGAGGTGAGATCGAGGAGCGACTAATCAATGAAGAGTACAAGATCTGGAAGAAGAACACTCCTTTCCTCTACGATCTCGTTATTACTCACGCTCTCGAGTGGCCTTCACTTACTGTTGAATGGCTTCCTGACCGTGAAGAACCTTCCGGTAAAGACTACTCCGTTCAGAAGATGATTCTCGGTACCCATACCTCCGAGAGCGAGCCCAATTACTTGATGCTAGCCCAAGTTCAGCTTCCTCTTGACGATACCGAGAGTGAAGCTCGTCAGTACGATGATGACCGCTCTGAATTTGGTGGCTTTGGCTGTGCAACTGGAAAGGTGCGATTTTTTATTTTTGTTTCTCATTTCCAACTTTCTAGATTTGATTCTAGGGTTATAACGAGGTAAAGGATGATAAATGTTAGTTTGATTGCTTGTGTAGGTACAAATTATCCAGCAGATAAATCATGATGGTGAGGTTAATCGAGCTCGCTATATGCCTCAAAACCCTTTCATAATTGCTACCAAGACAGTTAATGCGGAGGTCTATGTTTTCGATTACAGTAAGCATCCATCTAAGCCTCCTCTTGATGGGGCTTGTAATCCTGATTTAAAGCTTAGAGGTCACAGCTCTGAGGGATATGGTCTCTCTTGGAGTAAGTTCAAGCAGGGTCATTTGCTTAGTGGCTCTGATGATGCTCAGATCTGCTTGTGGGATATTAACGCTACTCCTAAAAACAAATCTCTGGACGCTCAGCAGATTTTTAAGGTAATGCTTTGGATTTCTATTCGTTTTTAGTTTTGTTTTGTATCATCTAGAAAGGAAGGAATTGCACCCACTTAACGGAATCAGTTACACTTATGAAAGCTCATAGATAGATATTCAGGTTGGTTTCTGTGTTTTCCTTGCTGATGATTATTTTCTGAACTTAAGGCTCATGAAGGGGTTGTGGAAGATGTTGCATGGCATCTGAGACATGAGTACCTGTTTGGATCAGTTGGAGATGACCAATACCTTCTCATATGGGATCTGCGTTCTCCATCTGCCAGTAAACCAGTACAGTCTGTGGTTGCTCATTCGATGGAGGTGAGTTTGCAATATATTAGCTTTAGATACAGATAATACTTCTGGTTTTTAAGCTTGCTTTCCTTAACACTAAAAACCATTGAATCATATTGCCTCGTATGTATTTGCTAATTGTTGAGTTGTTTGAAATGCCTTAGGTTAACTGCTTAGCCTTCAATCCATTTAATGAGTGGGTTGTGGCAACAGGATCAACTGACAAGACTGTTAAATTATTCGATCTACGGAAGCTAAGCACCGCTCTTCACACATTTGATAGCCACAAGTAAGAATGATACGCCATAAATATTGCCGCTTTGAGATGGATTTTGTGTTACTAAGAAGTATTTACAAGTTACAGCAACATCACTAACCTTAATTATGTGCTTGATCTCCAGAGAGGAGGTTTTTCAAGTTGGTTGGAACCCAAAGAACGAGACTATTTTAGCTTCATGTTGCCTTGGTAGAAGACTTATGGTTTGGGACCTTAGCAGGTTTGGGCCGTAGACTTTAGTTCTTTAGTTTAATGTTCATGTATGGTCATGGAGGAGCAATATTGATATGTTTGAGGGTGTCTTATGATAGGATCGATGAGGAACAGACAGTGGAGGACGCAGAAGACGGCCCACCTGAGCTGCTGTTTATTCACGGTGGTCACACTAGCAAAATTTCAGATTTCTCGTGGAACCCTTGTGAAGATTGGGTTATTTCCAGTGTTGCTGAGGACAACATACTCCAAATATGGCAAATGGCTGAAAACATCTATCATGATGAGGATGACGCTCCAGGGGAAGAACCATCAAAAGCTTCTTAGCTTGTTATTTAGTATCCAAAGCGCACTGATCTTATGGGACAGTATTTATTTATACATCTCTGCTATTGTTTAGTTCAAGTATTTAGTGTTCATTGTGTAAAATGAGGCATGAGAGGATGGTAGCAAGTGGGAATTTTTCTTTATAACATGAAGGAGTTGATTCTAATCTCACTAAGTAGTGTCAACCAAAGCTATAACTCTTAGTTTATACCCAGATTGGGCGACATTAGAAAGAAATTACAAATTTGAATCAAAGTCTCTGACATAAAATTTCAAACTGAAAGTCACTTGTCACAATGGTCCTTATTAAAGCTACTGGATAGCTTGGTTTGATTTGATATTGATAAATGATAACTAGCAATCGAAAAGAGATCTGTATTGGGAAGCCTCGTCAGCCATCTCCTGAATGCTCCTATCAACCCGGTCTTTATCTAGATCAAGCTTCTGCTTCAGTTCCTTCTCCTTCTCATCAAGCTACAAGAAGATACCACCATAAGATTTGTATAAAACCAAAGCTAGGAATGTGATCAAAATGCAACAACTTACAGCATCATAGATTTCATCATTCTTCTCAAAGTCACCACCTTTACGAGGCAAGATATGAATGTGTACATGGGGAACAGTCTGTCCCGCTTGAGGGCCATCCTAAGCCATTTTCATGAAACCAAAGTTAGATCGTTTCAATTCCAATCCATTAAGATTTAGACGCAAGAAACAATGACGAAAGAAAGGAGATGTTTAGTTTACTTGGATGGCTAATGTGAGAGAAGACGCATTATGGAAGGTCTCAAGCTTAGAGCCAACCTTCTGAGCAGTAAGCCACAGGTCACTGGTCTCATCAGCTGTAAGATCAGTAAATCGTGGCACAAGGCGTCTCGGGCAGACAAGAACATGTGCTCGTCTGGTTAAAGTCATCCAATAGAACTCAATTTACAAAACAAAACCGAAAAATGAAGAACACACAAAAAAAAGAAGGATATGACCTGCAAAAAATAGATGAAAAAGAAGGTCAGAAGAAAGTTGAAGAGGTTCGATGAATAATTAGAGAGGAATGAGGCATACCAGGAAGAAGCGGACGGAGATTAACCATGGCATAAGAGAGAGGCGTTGCGTAGAACACTTCACGGGGATCGATTTTGTACGGCCCAAATGCGTACGAAGAACAAGTAGACGACATCTGCAGCAATCAAAACACTCAAAAATCAATCCTTCTAACTTGTAAAGTAGAGACAAAATGTTGGATCGTATAAGGAACTTACCTTTCTCTGACAACGAATACTAGATAAGATCGTCTTCCCGGTTACTTGCAGGTTCAGCATCTCAGCTCCGCCTCCGTCGCCATGAAAGTCACAGTTAACGCCTTTCCCTTTTCTTTCTTACGGGCTTGAAGAAACCCATAACACCTTATTGGGCCATTACTGAAGCCCAAATAACATTAAAATCAATTAAAAATTGAGTTGAGAAAGGGAGAGAGAGAGTGATGATAATAATGGATGACCCCCGGCAAAAAAGATAAGATTTTTACAGATTCTGCCTCGATCAACAGACTCTAATCAGCAGCAAATGTGGAGCGTCACCGGAGCATTGACTGTGGCGGTGCCGCCTACCGCCGCCGCTTGCCGTACGAAACCCTTTCTCATCTCCTCTTCCTTTCCCAAGCAGACAAAGAAACTCCATCTCTCTTCGCCTTCTCTGTCTCTACCATCATCACATTTCTCCTCCTCTTTCAAAACCGCAGCTACCTCCATCGAGCAACAGTCTTCTGTTAACAAGGTTTCTCTTTTCTTTCTCTCTCTCTCTTTTCCTCTTGACCAATCAAACCAAACAGCTTACGTTTTCTGGATGATTGCAGGGAGAGAGCACCAAGTACCATTTCCTGGTAGCAAACGCTAAATTCATGCTTGACGAAGAGGAGCACTTCCAGGAGCAATTGTTTGAACGTCTCCGTTACTTCGGTGAGCGTGAATTAGTGCAAGACTTCTGGCTTGTCATTGAGCCTAAATTCCTTGACAATTTCCCCAAAATTACTCAAAGACTTCGTCGTCCTGCTGTTGCTCTTGTTTCCACCAATGGCACCTGGATCACGTTAGAACCCTAATCCCAATCTCTCTCTTTTCAAAATTACGTTCCTCACTCCCTCCTTATCTAACGCATTTGTGTTTTGCAATTTGTTGTTTTATGGCAGGTTTATGAAGTTAAGATTGGATCGTGTTCTGTATGATTCCTTTGAAGCTACCTCTCTTGATGAAGCTTTGGCCTCCAATCCTACCACTCTTGAGTTCGATAAGCCTAAAAATTGGGTGGCGCCATACCCCAAGTATGAACCTGGATGGTGGGATACCTTCTTGCCTAAAGTAACCCAAGAATCTGCAGTATAGAACTTTGCTTTTTGTCTTGTTTTTGCATTCTCCAATCTCAGCTTTGTCTTAGTGCTTCAAAGTTTTGTACTACTGAGCTCATTATCCAAGTCTATATCTTTCCTAGTGTAGCTTCTATTACTCAAAGTTGCCTGTTTGATACGTCACTGACTCAAGGTTAAGCATAGAACTAGACAACAAAAAGCATCCTCACATTTAGCTCCATCAAAGTCTTAAGGGTGACCATATTTGTTGATTTCTCACGAGAATATTGGCAAGAACCTTCAGTTAAAGCTCTAGGTATTAAGTTGTCTAGTCACAGGAGGGCAATATGCCTACTCGCTGAAGAACTTTGCAAAAGATCTGAATTTTTTGGTTTTCAAAACGATTTGTGGACTCGGAACATGTTGTTACTCGTTAGGTCTAGTGACTGGAGTTGATCAAAGTAAGTTGCACATGTTTCTGCTGAATCAAGTGTTCTATGTTGTACTTCTGGATTGCTCTGTAGTCTGTATCTAAGCGTGTCCTATCAATCTTACTGATTATACATACTTTTATTTGTGACAAAGCAGAGTCAGAAATTATCTTTAACTACTCCATGGGAATATACTACCAAGTTACAAATACAGATTTTAACTTTTACTATGGGATGAGTATTGCTACACTTGCGGGAGATGCATTCATGAAAAACTATACACTGGTAGCTCCACTTGTGCCATTAAGTTACTCTTGTGCAGCTAGATTTGCAATTTCTGCTAGAGGCTTCCACACGAACTTTCTCCTGCAGGGGAATTGGTAATGGTCATGCAAATTGCAAACATAGATGATTAGTGTGTATGGTAAGGAATGATATACTCACCAGTTGCCACATTCAGCAATAACCCTGACGTTAGGACGAAGAGAGGGAAGTAAAGCGAGAAATTGAAGCTCCGATTTTGAGAGGACCTGAGTGAAATGGAAATATGAGAAAGAGCATGTGGGAGAACAGATCAAATGAGAGAAACTCAAACCTTTGCTTCGAGGACCCATACAACAAGACCCTTGGCACTAGGGGGAAGAGCAGCGAGCCTGTAATCAACTTCTGGTGGATAATACCATCTTGCTATAGGTTGTTTCCCAAGATGAGCCTAAAAGAAGAGAAGATACATGGTTCACACAAAATTATATTGAAACAAGATTAAAGTAGAAGATGGATGAAAGTAGACATACAGGGCAAACAGGGTAGTTCTTGAGAAGGGTAGTCTCAGGGTCACCAAGGCCACGAGCAGAGATGTCAAGAAAGTAGTAGCCCTGCATTTTGAGACGGTTAAGATAACGACCTTCGTAACCACCCTCATGAGGAGCGTAAATGGCGATTGCCTTGTGTTCTTCCACGTCTTGAAGCCATTGTCCGATGTCCGGCTTCACCAAGTCACCTCCGATGTAGTCAGCTATGCTGCTACATTTCACACCAGTGCTTCTTCTTCTCTTACTCCTAGTATTCACCAAAAAGGAACCAACTGTTTTGATCTTCTTCACTTGCGAGGCTTCAAAACACGGTGGTGCCACACGTTGTATACATATTGCACGGCTTCCCATTTCTTTACTAACAATGACTTCTTGTGGAAGTAGCTCATAATAAACATTGCTTGACGACGATGATGATGAAAGAATGGTGGAGAAACGACGACTCACTCCACAAAGGGATAGACATTAATGGGCTTAAAATGTATTGGGCTTTATTTATTAGGCCCATTAAGCACCGCCGAACGTCGTGACATTGTTAGCTAGCTCGCCGGAGCAAAATTCAGTCTGTGAAACTTTCGGAGAAGAAGGGATGTCGAGAGGATCTCGATTCGTTAGGGCTCCTGGGCTCTTACTCTGTCGCGTTAATCTTCAACCTCAACCCAAAATCCCATCTTTTTCCTACAGTCTTCGCTCTGATTATCGTCTTCATAATGGTTTCTCCAATTACATCAGACGTAACTCAATTCGAACATCTCCGGTTATCAATGCCTTCCTCTCAGATAACTCACCATCCCCGTCACCATCACCATCCCCAATTCGTTTTGTTCAACGGAGTTCAATGCTTAATGGTCGTCTCTTCTCGACTTCTACTCCCAATCCAGACCAAACCACCACCAAGACTAAGGAAATCAAGACAACCTCGTCGGATTCAGACTCAGCTATGGCTGACATGAAGATTCTCCGTACGCTTGCTGGCTATTTGTGGATGAGAGACAATCCAGAATTCCGTTTCAGGGTCATCGCTGCTTTGGGTTTTCTCGTGGGTGCTAAGGTCTTGAATGTCCAAGTCCCTTTCCTCTTCAAATTAGCTGTTGATTGGCTTGCTTCAGCTACCGGTACTGGAGCCTCACTTACCACCTTCGCTGCTACAAACCCAACTCTTCTTACTGTTTTTGCTACTCCTGCTGCTGTTCTCATTGGATACGGGATTGCTCGGACGGGTTCTTCTGCTTTTAATGGTAACTCTCAATAGCTCTAGTTTTCTTTAAAAAAGAATGCACTTTTCACTCTTGGTTGTTACTTTTCATCATCGCAGAACTTCGTACTGCTGTGTTCTCTAAGGTAGCTCTCCGAACAATACGATCTGTTTCTAGAAAGGTATGCTGCTGCTGCTCTAAACTATCTTGTCGATAGAGATATTTTAATGTATGAATCAATTTCATATGGTCGCTTTGCAGGTGTTCTCACATTTACATGATCTTGACCTTCGTTACCACCTAAGGTATCTATCTCTCCTCTCTTACTCTTGTGAGTAGTCTCGCTCATTCCATCTTAGATTCATCTCATCATAACTTCCTTACTTAATTGCTTATGTCCAGTCGAGAAACAGGCGGCTTGAACAGGATTATTGATCGTGGTAGCCGTGCAATAAATTTTATCCTCTCAGCTATGGTTTTCAATGTTGTTCCTACCATATTGGAGGTAAAGCTTGTCTGACCACTTGGTGCTTTCTCATGATCATTGTTTTTTTTCTCATTTTGAATAATTGGCAGTTGCTCATTCATATTTGGATTTCACTATTCATTCGTCTCTAAAAACACTCGACGTAATTAATATGTATCTTTCAGATATCTATGGTATCAGGTATACTGGCATACAAGTTTGGAGCTGCTTTTGCCTGGATTACTTCTCTCTCCGTTGGATCATATATCGTTTTCACATTAGCTGTGACACAGGTACTGTGCCTTTTTCGGTATTCTCTTTTCAATGCCAACTATAATGCAATACTTGCGTTATTATCATGATAATCCAGCAATAACTGTGATATTTTATTTAAGAAACTACTATAGTATACATTGTTCTGGAATTCGTTACTAAGCTTCTCTAATCTTAACTGTATCAACTCTTTGGATCGGCTTAAATCATTCTAGTTGTGATATTAGGTTTGATGATGTATAGAAGGATAGTTGTCTTCATACATTCTCTTCAACTTTCATTATCTTGTTACAAATCTTTTTGGTGTCAAACGCTTTGCTCACGGTTTTATTTATTTTATCCAGTGGCGAACCAAGTTTAGAAAGGCTATGAACAAAGCTGATAATGATGCTAGCACAAGGGCCATTGATTCTCTGATAAATTATGAGGTAAATTTTTAATCTTAATCATTTTGCTTGACTTGCAGTTTTGACAGAATTTCTTTTTCGTTTCAGACTGTCAAATATTTTAACAATGAAGGTTATGAGGCTGAAAAGTATGACCAGTTCCTGAAAAGTAAGTAACTCTACTAGCTGTTTAGATGAAAACATTTATCTTAATTTCCAAAAAAAAAGAGAAAATTCTCCAGTTTTAGTTTGAGCAAGAATAGTAGCAACAAGCCAACAAGTAACAAATGTAGATCAGAAAATGCGCTGATGACTCTTTTTACATCTTTATTTACACGTTCTTTTTCTAGGAAGAAAACCGATTGATATTTTACCATAATATATTATTGCTCCGTCCATTTACCTTAATTTATCTTGTGACGATTCTGCTGCTTATCCCAGAATATGAAGATGCTGCCCTGCAAACTCAAAGAAGTCTTGCTTTCTTAAACTTTGGACAAAGTATCATATTTAGTACAGCTTTATCAACAGCAATGGTGTTGTGCTCTCAGGGTATCATGAATGGCCAGATGACAGTCGGTGATTTGGTCAGTGCGTCCTTTGATTTTTCCTTGACATTGGTATTTTATGTTTCTCTGCATTTTTTATCCAAATTGTTTTCTAATAAGCTTTTGCATATTTGGGTGATGCAGGTTATGGTGAATGGACTTCTCTTTCAGCTGTCTCTTCCTCTAAATTTTTTGGGTAGTGTTTACCGTGAAACAATTCAGAGCCTTGTGGACATGAAATCAATGTTCCAGTTGCTAGAGGTATGTGAGGATGTTATAATTGTTTCTTTAAACTCTGCATTTGGTTAAGTTTCTTAAACACTTTTTTTTTTATGATAATGCTTTAAATGCATGCTTTTTAGTATGCACTCCTGGCATGTTGAATTGATTATGTGGTATTCTCTTACTGTTTCAGGAGAAATCTGACATCACAAATACAAGTGACGCAAAGCCTCTTGTACTGAAAGGTGGAAACATTGAGTTTGAAAATGTACACTTCAGGTAGGTGTTGATTTTAGTGGAACATTACTGTCATACTAATCGTTGGAGCCATAGTATCTTGGGTATGAAAGTGTGTTAAGATTAATATGAGTAATTAACTCAAATTTTATTTAACTTATGAACTCAATACACCCCAGAAAGTCTTTACTAATTAGCTTTGTTGAGCTTATCAAAGTGGCAAATTATAAGACATTGCATGATTTGGATATCAGCTTCATGTTGTGGCTGAAGACGAAGGGGGTTAATAACTTATGTCTATTGCCACATCATCTTTCTCTTTTTCTACAATTACAGTTACCTTCCAGAGAGAAAAATATTAGATGGAATTTCCTTTGTCGTACCGGCAGGAAAAAGTGTGGCAATCGTTGGTACTAGCGGGAGCGGTAATTCCTAAACCTCTTCTGTTTAAGCATCTAAGTTCTGTGTAAATTTGTTATTCTGGTATACTGTTGCAAATCTTATTATTTGTTCTATGGCAGGCAAGTCAACAATTCTTAGGATGCTATTCAGATTCTTCGACACAGATTCCGGAAATGTAAGCATTTTTTTTGTTTGTGAAATGTGGGGTCTTGTTTGGAAGCATTGTAGCAACGAAAGTACACCCTGCTGCAGAGAAATTTAGTGAAGAAAATGCTTGGTATCTAGATAACATCTTTTTTGTCATGTTGGTTAACAGATAAGGATTGACGGGCAAGATATAAAGGAAGTGAGACTAGATAGCCTCCGAAGCTCCATAGGAGTTGTGCCGCAAGATACTGTAAGTTGGCATTTCTCTACTTCTCATCGTGAGGCTTTTTGTTATATACACCACTATGACCTGCATTCATTTGTTTCTCGCCTTTCTTCTCATTGTAACTTCTCTGGTCATGCTAGACACTTGATTTTTTTTATGTTTTTTTTCACTTTTCTTCTCTTTTATTTTTCATATGTATCATTGTTAGCTTTTGTGAAGGTATAGCACTCCAAGTTTTGTTGTTCTCAAGGGTAATCTCTACTGCACTGCAGGTTCTCTTCAATGACACAATATTTCACAACATACATTATGGACGTCTCTCAGCTACAGAAGAAGAGGTACCAGTCAACTTATACTTGGTGGAAATGTCAAGTTTAATATCAATAATCCTCATCTAACATAAATTTTCAATCCAGGTGTATGAGGCTGCTCGGCGTGCTGCAATTCATGAAACAATCAGTAATTTCCCTGATAAATATTCCACGATCGTTGGGGAAAGGGGGCTCAAGGTCAGTATTTTGATGTTATATCTGGAATGCATGATTGAGTTATGGGGAGTTAGTCACCCGTCGTTTTTGTCATTGTCATAATCAAAGTAAAACAAGCTAAGTCAATCAGGCTTCCAAGTCAAAGTTCACCTGTTGAAAACTTGATGAAGAATATGATCTAATAAACTAGTTTCGCAGGACTGTAACAATCATGAAAAATAAAAGATTTAACTGATTGAGGTTTTCTATATAATGGCAAAGAGTAGCATTGATGAGTGACCATCCTGAGTTTGAGTAGAGTCATATATTGATGGGGTTTTTGTATTGTGATAACCATGGAGTGGTGTTGTGTGCAGTTGAGTGGTGGAGAGAAACAAAGAGTGGCACTTGCTCGGACATTTTTGAAATCCCCTGCGATTCTGTAAGTAACTTTGCACAGAAGCAGCATTGAGTTTACTTATGTGATTATGTACGTGTCTAGTCCTCACATACATAGAGATGGTTGGTGTACACAGGTTGTGTGATGAGGCAACGAGTGCGCTGGACAGCACAACAGAGGCAGAGATACTGAACGCACTCAAGGCACTAGCGAGTAACAGGACATCTATCTTCATTGCCCACAGGCTGACCACTGCGATGCAATGTGACGAGGTTTGTAGTAAATAGTGTTTGTCAACTTAGCTCAAAGAAACAATGTTTTTGCATAACTGAAACTTTTGGTTGCGGGCAGATCGTAGTACTGGAAAACGGGAAGGTGGTGGAACAAGGCCCCCACGACGAGCTATTGGGAAAATCAGGGAGATATGCGCAGCTATGGACACAACAAAACAGCAGCGTGGATATGCTTGATGCAGCTATCAAATTGGAATAGTGAACCTCAGAGCCAAATGTGTAAAATTTATATTTATCTCATTGATTTTCTATGGAGCTTATATAGTTAATAGAGTCCCAAAGAACACAAAACAAAGGGAATAATAAATAGTGGTGAATGATATAATTTTAACACGAGTTTTTGTTGAGCAAGTAAACTTACGATAAAAAAATGATCAATTTTATTAGTTAAAGCCCAAATAGGCCCAACTAGTTATTAATTAATTAACAAGAAGAAGTCCGTGATTTCGAAATTCAAACGAAGCGCCATTTCTTTCTCCTCCTAGGAAACTCTGCAATGGCCATGGCCTATGAGGAAGCTCGCAAGCTCCGTCTTCAAGAGAATCACAAGCGATTTCAAGTTACCCTTCATCGTTACCGCGTTTCTTCTTCTCCTCCTTCTCTGATTCGTTTATCAATTTTGATTATTGAATCTCAGGATTTAGGAATTTCCCAGATTTCTAAGACTCTGACTCAGATTACAAAGAAAACGCCTCAGGTTTCGTGTTTTTTCCTTCCATTTCTGCTTCATTCCTAGTCCAATTTTGTAGCTTTACCACAATTTCAGCTTCTTCAGCAGCGTAATCACAAACCCATCGATAAAGCCCTCTTAGCTACTGCTGAACCAAGACGCTCTTCCCGTGTTCGTACCGTAATTTCTTCCTATCGCGATGATGTAATTTTCCCAGCTTTCTCTTACTTCTGTAATAGATTTTTCACAGCAATCAATCAACCCAATCCCTTGTCTCTTTTCAGGTCGTCGTAGACACTGGTCGTACTTCGAATCTGAGGAGATCGCGACATAGCTCTACATGGGCGACGTAAGTGCCCTGCTCCACAATTTTGCCCTAAAAAACTATCCTTTCATCTGATCAATTAGTTAAAATTCATCAGCTACATTTCTCGACCTCTCCATGAGTGCAAGTTTGCATCTTATGAAGAAAAGGTTGGAGCATTCAAGGCTGCAGAGAAGTTCCAGAGGAGCCTTAAATCTCCACATCCTTACTTTGTGAAATCTATGGTTCGCTCCCATGTTTACAGTTGCTTTTGGCTGGTACGTTCGTTCACAACACTTGTGTGTGTTTCTTCTTCAAGGATTTCGTGTTAGTACCTTACTTGACCTACATGGGTTTGCTTGCAAATTTCAAGGGGCTTCCTTCAAGATTCTGTGCAGACAATTTTCCTGAGGAAACTATGGAAATAGAACTAGAGGATGAAGAAGGCGAAGTGTATGAAGCAGTGTACATTGGTAGAAGAGCTGGACTCAGTGGTGGTTGGAAAAGGTTTGCTCTTGATCATAAATTGGATGATGGTGATGCTCTACTCTTTGAATTGGTTGAACCAAAGAAGTTCAAGGTATGTATGTGTCTTGAACAAGAGTCATGTGGTTGGAGTTAGTTGACATTCTCACATGTTGATTATAAAATGTTTGCTTGGTGCAGATCTATGTGTTTAAAGGAAATGAGAACGCTAATCTTACAAGCGCCAGAAAGAGAGGCAGAGCAACGACGCCAAGTGAAGAAGAAGAAGAAGAAGAAGATAAGGATGTTGAAGAATCAGGTGATGAGGAACACAGCTCAAGAGCCACTAAGAGATCATCCGTAAGGTTACTAAGGAAGAGGAAAGCATAAGAGAGCTTTCTTTTGTCTACATGCCCCATATATTTTTTTGGTTTTTGAGTGGGCTGCTAATACTACTAATACTAATGGCATATTTGTAAGTTTATCAACCCAAGGTAAACTTTGTTTTTTTCAATTTGAAAGTAGAACTGAAACTCTGATGAGCGGCTTTGGTTCGGAAATTTAAATTGTTTCCTCTCAGTTTTGGTTACTAGGCGATGATGAGCTATATACTTCTGATGATACCATTTAGACCAACTCCGTCACAAAATAAACAAATTAAAATGGAGAGAGTAAACGGGCTATTAAATATCAAAACTGGGCCTTACTATGACAAAAGGCCCATTTAATCTATTTTCCTTTTATTTAGATGAGTCGGCTCACAAATTAACATTTCTTTTCCTCTACTCCAAAGATATCTCGGTTCGCAAAAGTCTATTTAATTTCATAGCAATCTCACTTTTCTCTTCCCCCACCCTCAAAGATCTCTCAAAGAATGGCTTCCGCGGCTGTTGCATCGATGGTTCTTGACCCTAAAGCATCACCGGCCTTGATGGATCTATCCACCGCAGACGAAGAAGATCTCTATGGCCGCCTCAAATCGCTTGAACGACAACTAGAGTTCACCGATATCCAAGAAGAATATGTGAAAGACGAGCAAAAGAATCTCAAACGAGAGCTGTTACGAGCACAAGAAGAGGTCAAACGAATTCAATCCGTGCCTTTGGTGATAGGTCAGTTCATGGAGATGGTAGATCAGAACAACGGCATCGTCGGATCTACTACTGGCTCCAATTACTATGTCAGAATTCTCAGCACAATCAATAGAGAACTCTTAAAGCCTTCTGCTTCCGTCGCTCTTCACCGTCACTCCAACGCCCTTGTTGATGTTTTGCCTCCGGAGGCTGATTCTAGCATCTCCCTTCTCAGCCAATCTGAGAAGCCTGACGTCTCCTACAATGTAATGTTTCCTTTTTTCCAAATCTCGACTCTGTTTTCTGAATTAAAGTTAGGGTTTTTGAAACGATCTTTGGTTTCTTATGTGGTGCTTTATCTTTTTGTGTAGGATATTGGAGGATGCGATATTCAGAAACAGGAAATTCGTGAGGCTGTTGAATTGCCTCTTACCCACCACGAGCTTTACAAACAGATTGGTATTGACCCACCTCGTGGAGTCTTGCTCTATGGACCTCCTGGTACTGGAAAGACTATGTTGGCTAAGGCTGTTGCCAATCACACAACTGCTGCCTTCATTAGGGTTGTTGGATCCGAGTTTGTGCAAAAGTATCTCGGCGAGGTATTAAAAATCATAGCTTTATTGAAGGTTTAGGTCCTATTGAGCGATTCTATTTGGTGACTAACTGGTTTTTTAATTGCAGGGACCTCGTATGGTTCGTGATGTCTTCCGTCTTGCCAAGGAAAATGCTCCAGCTATCATCTTCATTGATGAGGTAGATGCCATCGCTACTGCTAGGTTTGATGCTCAAACAGGAGCCGATAGGGAAGTTCAGCGTATTCTCATGGAGCTTCTTAATCAGGTGAGAACAAATAATGAATTTTAGTTGTAATTCAGATCTTATGTTGTAGAATAATGGATTTTAGTTGTGTCCTTAACTTATTGTGTTGAATTCGATGTAGATGGATGGATTTGACCAGACCGTGAATGTCAAGGTCATAATGGCAACAAACAGGGCAGACACTCTAGATCCTGCTCTCTTACGTCCTGGAAGACTTGATCGTAAGATTGAGTTCCCCCTTCCTGATAGACGTCAAAAGAGGCTTGTTTTCCAGGTAAGTTAATTACTACAAGCACTTAAATAACTAGTTAAAGAGATATGAAACCAAATGTTTTCTCAAAAGAAAGTTTTGACTGATATCTTAGTTTCTGTCTTATTGATTGGTTTTTCCTTGTGTAGGTATGCACCTCCAAAATGAACCTTAGCGATGAGGTTGACTTGGAAGACTATGTTTCACGGCCTGATAAAATTAGCGCTGCTGAGGTTAGTTTATTTTGCTTACCATTCTATTCTTCCCGCTATAGTTTACTTTTACCATGATATATCCTCCAGTGTTTCTGGGTCACCACCTAATGATGTTCTTCAAAATATGCACTTGAGCATAATCATACTGTTTCAAGCATTATGTATGAATGTTAGCTGAGTCGTTTGTTAATCATTGTCCTGAACTGAATTGTTGAGAAATCAATTGTTGGCAGTAATATGGTTTGATTTTATCATGTACATGGGAATTGTTCCTAAAAAGATTGCATGTAATGATGATAGTTATTAATGACACTATTTTGATTTTATGTTGAACAATGCAGATAGCAGCAATTTGCCAGGAAGCTGGTATGCATGCGGTGCGAAAGAACAGATATGTGATACTACCTAAGGATTTCGAGAAGGGCTACCGCGCAAATGTTAAGAAGCCAGACACGGACTTTGAGTTTTACAAGTGAAGAGAAAGCAGAAGTGGAACCAGATTATGGCTGTTGTTAAAATTCCAGTGTGTTTTGAGAATTATTAAGGACATGGAATCAAATTTGCAGTTAAATTAAGAACTAAGTTGCATCTCCTAATTTCTGTAACTCGAGTTCACATTTGTTTTTAGTCTATCAGCTTTTTACAGTTTAATGTATAAGAAAAACTGGGGATGGTGTCCTTAGAATTGCCAGAGCATGGTAATAATTATGTCTCCTCTGATTAAAAAGACAACAAAAATAGTGATGATATTAGGAGCACGCTGCACTGCTCAATGTTCATAGAAAACTTCAGACTTCAATAATGCCTAAATGTGTTGGATCTTGTTTTGGAGTTGGTGATAGATGATGAAATGACCAGTATTACTATTACATAGTATCCGCAAATCAAGAATGATGCAAATCAAGAGAAAACAGTAGCAAGAGTGGTTGGACAGGTAAGAACTATTACCATATCTAAATGATTACTTTAAAAATAACAACTTGGATCAAGATGGTTTTTGTTTTCATGTATTTGTCATTTTGCTATCTCATAAGAATCTTAAGCTTGGTCAGTCTCTGGGTCTCTCTACATTAGCGTTTGTTGCGGTGTTTACACACCAATATGATTTGATCTAAAGACTCCTTTTGAAGACTGTCTTACCCTTAACGAATACGCCTCTTTTGTTTAACTTCACCACACTCTCTCTCTCTTTCTTCTTCTTCTTCTTCTTCTTCTTCTTCTTCTTCTTCTTCT
>Ga0041059_1000504_pt1 | contig 29565 bp, 31 predicted proteins | sample AraColnosormetaG_FD_56232 | JGI IMG/M metagenome (GOLD analysis project Ga0041059, IMG submission 56232) | Arabidopsis roots microbial communities from North Carolina, USA - Col MF nosort | ecosystem: Host-associated > Plants > Roots > Unclassified | place: USA: North Carolina | collected... | reverse complement strand
ACCTAGAGGATTCTCAGAACAAGAGCAACCACATTTACGGCGACAACGAGAGTTCATTAGAGATGATGTCGGCGGCGTCACCGCAGCAAGGACACGGGCGCGTTGTAACTCTAGGTCGAATGGGTCCAATCCGTCGACCGTCGACCAGAGGCGACAAGCCGAAGAAGAAAAAAGCTCTCAAGCAAAAGGGAGGCGCGTCGATGACGAACAACGACCTGGTCAACCTTCGGAGTAGATGCCAGGTTCCGGCGGAGGTGACTATGATACTCCCAAGGCCGCCGCTGTCGCCTAAGAACGTGTAGCCCGGGTGTTGTTGTGCTTAAGCCAATTTCTTTGAGAAATGTGACCTATTTTTCCCGATTCCGGCGTGCATCCTCGAGATGCTCTACTGCCTTGGCTTCGCCTTTCCTCATATGTGCCCAAATTTCGTCTGCCACGTACTGGCGTTATTTATGCGGGCCCAGGAAATAAACAAAGAATTCGGCTGCCATGACCTGCTTCAGCTTTGCCAGGTCAAGACCAACGCCAGGAGCGACCAGGGGACGTACTACATCAGCGCTCGTCCCGGATCTCTGATCCTAGGCGGTTTGAAGGCCTAGGTCACTAACCTGGGTCAGATGAAGACCAAAGTTTTGACCTTTATTGTTTTTGTCGAATCCTTGATTGCTTCTGTTGAATACTAGTACCGCTACTAATATTGCTTGTCTTTTGATGGTTTTGCAGCAAGAACCAAAGAGGTTACCCTGTCAAAAACGGAACTCCAGCTGTTAACCCTTCTCCGACGTGGTCAGACCGACTGGGCCACATTCAGCAGGGATCGCATAGTAGCTGCTCTCGCCGTAGCTCCAGCAGTTCCAGCAATTGCCCCTCCAGCAGCGCAGCGAGATCTGATCGAAGAGGTCCCGCAGGTCGAACCGAACCCCGAGGAAGATCTGCCTTAGGTACGAGTTTCATCATCATTTTTTTTGTTTTTGTGCACGAGTCATTGTGCTAGCTGCGCGATCGAGCTGCTAAATAACAAATGTCGTGCTTTATTTGTCCAGTTCCTCCCAACTCCAGCTTTACTTCAGACCTCCCGCTCATTTCCAGAAGAAGAATGAGGCGACCAAGTCTTCGTGTTCAACGAGCCAACGCTGGGGCTCCTGCTCGTGCTGGTGATTTATCGGTCGCGGTAACCGCGGCTCAAAACAATCTAGCTGTCTCCAGCACATCTGCCTCGGCTTCTCATCCTTTGCTTCCTGAGATCAATACCGGGACCTCGGCTGCAGCAGGTCAGGCAGATAACAATCAGGTCGCTCAGGTCTCTGATGGTGCACCTTCTTCCCCGAAGAGAGCTCGGACCTAGCCGGAGGTGCGCCCGACGACTGAGCTGGTCGTGATTGATCAGGAGGTCACCCCTCCCAAGGAAGAGAGGGTGGAACCTGCGGCTGCTAACCCGGAGGGAGCTATGTCCGCAGACAGGCGGTTATCAAGTAGGTCCCAAGGCGAAGGCCGAGGATCAAGAGTGGGGGCAGGTCTTCCTCCCAAGGTCTGAACCGGTCTCAAGAAGTGAGACAGACGTCCAACTCTGGTGAGGGTCTGCGGAAAGCAGGCCCTTCCACTGGTCTTACACTCACGATCGTGATCATCCAATCGTTGAGGACGAGGCCGGATTGGCGAATCTGCTTCGCCACATCAAAGGGAGCAACTGCCAGGTTCCCGGTGTGAAGAATATGGCCGAGGCGGCGGCTTATGCCGACATGATGGCGAAGGAGGGCCAGGTAATAATCGATAACTGCCTCTTTCTACTTCCATTTTTATGCTAGTTCTAATCTCTGTTTTGCCTTTGGTAGGCGATAGCTGCTACGAACAAGCTGGTTGCTCTCTATGAGCAACGTCTGAGCAAGGTTCCCTCGGCAAACGAGCTTGAAGAAGAGAAGATTCTCATTCAGGAGCTGACAGCGAGTGTGAAGGCTGGTCAGGAACGTGAGGTCTCGTTCTAGGTATGCCTCGATTATGATTTGTTTGTTTATATTTTACCGATGATGTGATGGTTCTGACCTGGTTGTGATTTCAGGCGGAGAACGAGAAGTTGAAAATGGAGCTATCCATTTCGAAAGATCTCGAAAAAGGTTATGCTGAGAAGATTGGAGCCATGGAAATTAAGATCGGGGGATTGGAGGCAGATAAGCAGACAGCGAGGAACCAGATCCATCGCTTGAATGAAAAGAAGGACAAGCTCTCTAAAAGAGTGTTGGACCTGACTTCCACTGCGCAGGGAGCGAAGAAGGCGGTTCACGATGCTAAGGTTGAACTGGCTGCTGCGTATTCGAAGTTGCTGGCTGGGATCAAGGACAAGTGGGTCGCCAAGAAGGAGTTCACCGTGCTGGAAGGTCAAGCAGCCGAGGTGGAGTCAAACTTGGCTTTGATCGACCAGATCATGAAGGCTGCTATCGATCAGACCATGGAGAGACCTCGGTTGCAAGCTGAGCTGGATGACCTGGAGGCGAGATGCGCATCGAAGGAGGTATCAGATTTCACTCTGAGCAAGCTGGATATCCCGCAGGTTTCAGAGATGTCAGTGGTACGTCCGTTGGACGTCGATGAGCAAGGAACGCCGATCGGCTTGGATGAGTTTGGGAGCAACAAAGATGCGTTTCCAGGAGGTCTCACAGAGGATTCCGGTACGGTCTTACCCACGCCAACCGAGGAACCGAAGGAGTGATCACTTACACTCCTTGTTTTAAGCTTTTGTGTTTTCGTTTCAGACTTAGTGTCTAGGAAGGCTTTCATCCTTTTGTTTGTTTCTTTTTGAACGTGGTGCCTGAGAAGGCTTTTATCCTTTGTTCGGTTTAAGTACTTTGATGTTTGGGAAGGCTTTTATCCCTTAACATGTTCTTTTTGTTTCTTATTCGTGTGTTGACACTTTGTCGATTTTAGTGTGTAAACACCTCGTTTAGTTCATGTTCCAGATAATACTTAGACTCGTTTCAAGTCCAAGTTATTTCGGATGTGATATGGTATGTTCTTCGTAGGTTCAAACTTAAGTCAGTTTGAGTTGGTTTATCTCGGGGACCTGTTGAAGTGGGTCACACAAGGGACCTGCCAGATTTTGGAAGCTGGGCTTGTGGTATTGCCAGATCGCGAATGAAACCTTCGTTTCTTCCTTGTTTAATAGATATGGTTGTCGTAGGTGAGCTCCTATGAAGTCGAAGTGATGTGCTTTTATGGGCAAGGTTCACTGTCGACTTTTCAGAAGCGAGATCACAAAGTGGATCCGCCAACATTCGGGTGTTGGGCTTTAGGTATCGTAAGATTACGAATGACTTTTAAATCGTAGTGGAAACTATTGTTTTGCAAAGCATGATATTGAGTATCTAAATTTTCTTTTATTCTTATCTCGGAATTGTTGAGTACAAATGAGGTAAAGCGAACGACGATCTGATTTCTGGTCACCTAGAAAGGACCTGCTTGATATCGAGAGATGGTTGAACTGTTAGGTGAGCAGCTAACCTTCTTTGATGGAGGATGTGATGTCCGTTTTCCGTGTTGATGAAAAATGTTTCAAACGGACGAGTTAAGATGGTGGCTGCATTCGCGGAGGGAACTGCCTGCATAACCGGTTGGAGGATTAAGCCTTATCGTAGTTCGATTGAAGTGGTGGATGCGCTCTTGGGTGGAGCTGCCTACGTACCCTGCCAAGGGATCAAGCTTTATCGTAGTTCGATTAAAGTGGTGGTTGCGCTCTTGGGGGAAGCTGCCTACGTACCCTACCAAGGGATCAAGCCTTATCGTAGTTTGATTGTTTTTGAGTACCTATTCGTGGTATTTCTTGAGATGCATGGCATTCCAAGGCCGTAACTCAGGTACCCTGTTGATAACTTTCTCTAGCTTATAGACGCCGTCACGTACCACCTCGGTGATTCGATAGGGACCTTCCCAGTTGGTTCCCAGCTTTGTGGCGTTTAGCTCTCTCGTGTTGCTGAACACTTTTCGTAAAACGAGCTCTCCCACTTCGAATCTATGAATTTTGATATTGGAGTTATAGTAGCGGGCAGCATCTTGTTGATAGTTTTGAACTCGGATCATTGCTTGATCTCTGCGTTCATCGATGAAGTCCATGTTGTCCTGTAACATTTGCGTGTTCAGGTACGAGTTAACAGGACTGGCGGTCCTTCTCACGCTTGGTACTATGGTTTCGACAGAGATTACAGCTTCTAGACCATAGGTGAGAGAGAACAGTGTTTCTTGCGTTGATTCGCAAGGTGTTGTTCGGTAGGCCCAGAGAACTCCGTGGAGTACGTCGGACCATATTGACTTTTTGGAATCGAGTCTTTTCTTGATGTTGCTAAGTATAGCTTTGTTGGCGGCTTCTGCCTGTCCGTTACCTTGTGGGTAACGCGGAGTGGATGTGGTAAGACGGATCTTCCACTTGTCGCAGAATGCTTTGATTTTTCCCGAGGTGAGGTTAGTCCCGTTATCGGTGACGATCTCATATGGTATGCCATGTCGACGTACGATGTTTTCCCACAATAAGTCCTCAACTTGTTTCTCGGTTACCTGTGTGAAGGCTTTAGCCTCAATCCATTTGGTAGAGTAGTCGGTGAGGACCTGCAGATTTTTTAGTCTCTTCTTCCCACAGGAGGCTTCCATGGGTCCTACGACGTCCATGGACCACTTCATGGACGGGTAAGGAGAAGAGATCGAGGACATTTCTTCGGGGGGTTGATGCAGAGTAGGTGCATGTCGTTGGCACTTATCGCACCTGAGTGAGTGAGCTATGCAATCGGCTAGCATTGTTGGCCTGAAGTAGCCTTGCTTTTTGATTCTAAGGGCAAGGGTACGTCCACTGCAATGGCTACCACATTGTCCTTCGTGCATGCTTTTCATGAGTTCTTTTGTTTGTTGCACACCATATAGGGACATGCGACGCTGCAATTCATATGTCTCCCTTCCATGATGCAGTACCTTGCACTCTGGGCTTTGAGTTTTTTGGCCTCCTACTTGTCGAGAGGTGTGATCCCTCGTTCAATGTAGTCAATGATTGGGATTCTCCAGTCGTTGTACAATTCAGGTTCGTACGGGGCAGGTTGTTCGGGGGTTTCGAGCTCTGGCTCCTCCTCCGTTGCACTTGCCTCCGCAGCTGCAGCGAGAGCTCTAGCTGCGGCGGTGGTGCTTCGGGTTACTCGCGTGAAGTTGCAAGTTGTCGAGGTTTCCATCCCAGCATGTTTGACCGTTAGGTCGATGCTCGCGTGTTCTATTTCTTCGACCGGGATAATTCTTTTGACGAAAGGATCTGAAGTAGAAGCGAGAGCTGTCATGGCGTCTGTAGAGGTGTTTTCTCCTCTGGATATCCTTGTTAATTCAAACGATTCGAACTGTTGGGTCAAGGTTTTGACCAGTTCGAGGTACGCTTCCATGCGCTCGTCTTTAGCTTTGTATTTCCCGTGGAACTGGCTTGTGACGAGTTGGGAGTTGCTATGGGCGTGTATTTCGCGGATCCCCATTCCTTGAGCTACCTTAATGCCAGCAATGAGGGCTTCATACTCAGACTCGTTGTTTGATGCGTTGAATCCAAATCGGAACGATTGTTCGATGACTTCCCCGGTGGGGGAGGTGATTTGTATTCCTACTCTGGATCCTTGTCGGTTGGAGGAGCCGTCGACGTGGAGGAGCCATTTCTTATTAGAGTTGGTTCCATCTAGGTACGCTAACGGGAGCTCGATTACAAAGTCGGCTAGGATCTATGCTTTCAAGCTGGTTCTGGTGCAATATTCCATATCGTACTCGCTTAATTCTATGGCCCATTTTGCAAGTCGTCTTGATTGGATCAGACTATGCAGAATGGTTCTGATTGGTTGGGACGCCATCAGTACGATGGGGTGTGATTGGAAATATGGTCTCAGTTTTTGAGCTGACATGACTACGGCCAGTGCCAGTTTTTCCATTGCTGGATAACGGGTTTTAGCGTCTATCAACAAGTATGATTTAATAACCTCCTAAGTTTTTATAAGTAAATCAAAATAAACACCTAAACATGTGCTATATCACATGTCCGAAACTTACTGGTGATGCGTGCATCCTTGGGAAACGGCCGTACCTACCCCTCAAATCCATTGGTTCCTTCTCCTACTTGGTTATCTATCAAATGATAATCTTACTCAATTAAGGACTAATCGGCGGTTACTAACACTAACTAAGGTCGGAAAACTTACCGACTTCCGAATCAGAACTTTTTGCGGGTTTTCTCATCTATGCTAACTTAGAGCGAATTTTGGGTGGAGGTTTCCTAATGAGGTCGACAGTATTTATAGGGTTTTAGGTCGGTTTATCAAGCTACTACATCATCGGTGCCTCGCCCCTAGTCGTGCCCCTCTTGGCGACACATGGCCTCGAGTCACCGCTAGAGACACCCAGCGCAATCCATTTGTTGACAGCCGTCCTGGGGATGCTGAGGTGGCGACAGCCGTCCTAGGGATGCTGAGGTGGCGACAGCCGGCCCTGAGTCACTACCTACTTGTCGGCCAACCAGAAACAGCTATGTGGCCGATCGGCATCCGCATGATTATGGCGGCCCGACATAACCGATCCTCAGCCATAAAACACTGAAGAAGCTTACCCACCTGCTTGTCGCCTAAAGCTGGTCGATGATGTGGCCAACTTCTGGCCGCACCTTCGCCGCACACGCTTGTAACGCCCCCGAGCCTGGCCATGACCGTCCCGGGTGGCATCACAAATTGGAAAGAACCAGTCGCAACTCGCCAAAGTCCTAGGGTTCCAAGCCCTCGGCCAAATTGCATATGGTCCTCTCTCCACCAGATTCTCCGCGTAGGCTTGCCAACCATTGCGGCGAACCTAGTGTTGTCCGGCTTAGACAAAGCCTTGTATCATCTCAAACCATCCGCATTTGTAAAACAATTGTACTTAAATGATATTCGAATAAAACCTACCAAAAACAAACGATTAGTAAACAGATCCGCATATAAAACTCGTAAAAATACAAAATCAGGTTTTACTAAAGCAACTAAGAAAAAATAATAACCTAATCCGGAGGCCTTGCGTTCGTCTTCCCTCTTGACAGCCGAGACTACGGGCGCCTGAAAGAAAAGTAGAATCATGAGTAATCTAGCATTACTCAGTGAGGCGGGACCATGCAGCACACAACCTATGGCAACTCTAAGCCAACTAATGCAGTTCTATCCTAGAGGGCTAACGAACAAAAGCAAGCAAGAAAGAAAGAATGTAACAGGGATCAGAGAAACATGAGGAAGCAAAGAAACACACAAGACACACAAACTGGACAAGACTCGATCTATCCTAGACTCGACCTAGACTCAACCTATACTCAACATGTGGGCCCTGTGCTCCATTCCTCCTCACACAAAACGTCAGAAGTTAAGTTCTCCTACATGGATCCGTCAACCTGACCAACCACTTGTTGAACCCACACAGGATACCAACAAGATCATACTCTATGAACCCACACACGATACCAATAAGTCTGACTCAACCTACATAGGATACCAATAAGTCCGACTCTATTAAACCCACACTGGATACAGATAAGTCCACAATGCATCGTCATGCACCCTCGACCTAGGTTCCGAGGCTAACCAACGAGCGTTCCCTTTGGGACCAAGGCTCGAAGGCTCCACACACACAAGCAGAAAATGGCAAGCACCCTAAACTAGACTCAATCTATGATCCATGGATTCCGCATCCACGATCACCTAGACACTCAAACAATGCACATCTCTCATCCGCCATGGATTCGAGATGGCGACAGTCAAGCAGGACTTACAAGACTCACATACAAAGAAAAGAAACAAAACATGCAACACAACCAAACAAGCAAGAAACACATAAACAAGCAAGCCCTAGAAATCTACATGCAACACACAACCTTGCCGGATTATGAATAACAAAGACAAGCATGAAGGGTGATGAGTTCTATATGAGATTCATTTAACTTAGTCGGATTTTTGACATGCATGGAAAAGATGAACGATGAGGTTTCTAAGTGCTCTACATGCATTAAGGGCATAGCTTATCAACATGCAACCAAATTCGAAAATGATGAAACCCTAGCATGAAAATGCAACAAGAAAAGGTGGGCGCAAACTCACAAACTCGACTTTCTCCTCAAGATCTTCCTCCGCCATCTCCTTGAAACGTCTCTTAATCTCCTCTAAAACCTCTCGCGAAAACTCTCATTAGAACTTTCAAAAACGCTCACTAAGACTCACTAAAAACTCTCGAAAACTTCTAAGTCGTTTTTTGATTCTCAAGAGGAATGTTCGGAAGTGAGGAGGGTGGTTTATATAGAGGGTCTGGTCGTTTGGCAAGAGTTAGAGTCCTAAGATACTTAGCTCAAGCCCATCGACACTTGGCAATGCGCGTTCCAATCACTCGCACATGGAAGTGAATTCGGCCGTGTGGCAATGACAAATGGCAAGCATTTTGCATGGTGTCCGACCAAGGGACTTGGGATCCTAGTCTATTCTCTTCAGCTCCACGCGAGCCGACTTGGTCACCAAGTTTGCTTTATTTGACTTGCATGACTCGCCCGAATGGATTCGGCTCCAAGTTTCCTTCACTTCTATAAATAACGCAACCCTTATTCGCCCACTTTACCACTCCAAATACTTAGACAAAATTAATCATCTTTTCCTCGAAAATCTTCAAGTCCCTAGCTCTCGACCATAGAGTCTTGGTCGGGTGATTCAACTCGATCTCTTGACCGATGAATCCTCCAAATCCATCCGATTCTTTCCTTCCAAATCGGATTTCTTCTTACTTCTGTTAGCTGTGGAAACCACTCTCGTGGATCAAGTCATTTTGATTTGGTTCGGGTCAAGCATTCTTGGATCACACTCGGACTGGGATATCCGATTACCATTCTCAAGATTTGGCCATGGATCACAAAGGTCTCGACGGTTCCTTGAAAACTCGGCCCATGAGTTCCACTTTTGCGTTTAACTTGGAGGGCTTCATTGACAGCTTTGAAGCGAGGGCAACATAATCACCTTCCTTTTCTTCTTTCACCTCCGGAGTTTTTCTTCTTCCATGGACTTCTCCTTAGCCCTTCCCCTTCTCCTTCCATGGAAGCTTACTTAACTCACGCAAAAGTTTAAAGCTTAGCTCAACTCCTCCGGTCTTCTTACTTCCAGGCAAGGGGTGCTACAACGCCGGCCATGGGTTGAGCACACGTCCATCTCGGCCAAACTCACGGTGCCGAGGGTCACTTACACTTTGTACTGCGTTCGTACTGCATGCATACTACGGGCGTACTGCGGACGTACTGCGGGCATACTACAGGCATACTGCGGGTGTACTACAGGGATACTACGGGCATACTGCGGGCGTACTGCGGGTTGGTTTTCTCATCCTTTAGAAAATTCAACGATCCAACTTAGTCTTACTCAAGGTGAGGTATATTATAGTTGGAGAGCGATCCCTTTCAATGGGAGTGGAGGAACTTCTATTTCATTGCAAAGATCCTAACTATGCTCTACATGTACCTTCGTGCCCGAGGTCAGGTTCCGGGGCTTGTGAATGCCCCGGTCGAGGAGGTCCTGTCTGACAGTGAAGAAGACGATGAAGAGGAAGACAGCAACCCTTGGAAGCGCGTCAAGAATGAGCCCGAAGAAATGCAGAACCGGCGATGAAGGAGCCTGTTCCTGAGCCTCTCCCATAAATGTCCCCGAAATTGACTTCACTTCGCTTTTATTTTATTTTCAACTCGTTATGGGCTTCGGCCCATTTTTAATTTATGGAAACTTTCGCTATTTTCCTGATTTCGAAATATTCTTTTTGGAGATACGCTTTAAATGGAGATTATGGTCCCCAAGGGATACAATGTCCTTATAAATTGACACTTTAACTTTTCTTTATTCTTCACCTTTCTCTCTTTCTTTCGCATGCATGGAATTCAACCTTCGATGTTCGGAATCCATGCTAGATTTCTCCAGGGTCAGAATGATTGATGGAGATGTGCCAAATGTGCCAAGAAGGCGACGCTCTCCACCTCGTGGCTTCTTCAGATCCCAAATCCGAGCTCCATGTGCTTTGATCAAGGACCTCCCAGAAAGTGATCAATAAATCGCGATGGCATTCATAAAAGCACTCGTGATAAAACACCTGAAGCTTACGCTAGAGAGGAGGAAGCTCCAAAAAAAGATTCACCGAATTCAACGAGAAGAATCTCCTAATCCGAGGTTGGGATCTCCGAGTTTGCATGCATTCCGAATTGTTCTTCTCATCGAGAAGAATCTCCTAATCCGAAGTGCATGTGTGACGACACTTTGCCTTATTTTCTTATTGCTGAATAAATGTATGTTCGCATAGTCGAACTTTATTTGCTTTGTTCGTTCACGGAGTCGAACTCTTTTTTCAATGCCAAAATAATATAAAATTTATTAGTAGCTGAACTCGTTTCCCAGCTGCCTACATACCCATTGCGGGATCAATCCACACCGTAGTTCAAGTACAACATAAAAAAGTGTGTCACTTAAACATAAAACTTCTTCACATTGACCACGTTCCAAGGACGCTGGATTGGCCTATCTTCTAAGTCCTTTAACCTATAAACACCATTCCAAACCACTTCTGTAATAATGTAAGGTCCTTCCCAAATAATGCCGAGCTTTCCTACTCCTTTTTCCTTTATATTGTCAAAGACTCGTTTCAACACATAATCTCCTACAAAGAAGGCCTACTTTTGATCTTGGCCTCATCATATCGAGCTGTTGCCTGCTGGTAATTTTGAATCCGAATTACAGCTTGATCTCGCCTTTCATTGATGGCATCTAGCAATCATCAAGCATTGCTGAATTCTCTTCTTCATTCAAAGGTGCTTCTGTTCGGCAAAGTCCGGGCACGTTGAGTTTGGTCGGAACTACTGCCTCCATCTCATACACTAAAGAAAATGGAGTCTCCCCAGTAGAACACCTAGGAGTCGTGCGGTAAGCCCACAAGACAGGTTGGAGCTCATTGTACCATCCCCCCTTCAAATGGTTCAGGTGATTTTTAAGATTGCTTAGGATTGTCTTATTTGCAGCTTCAGCTTGACCATTTCCTTGTGGATACCGCGGGGTGGAGTAACTGACTAAAGAAAATGGAGTCTCCCCAGTAGAACACCTAGGAGTCGTGCGGTAAGCCCACAAGACAGGTTGGAGCTCATTGTACCATCCCCCCTTCAAATGGTTCATGTGATTTTTAAGATTGCTTAGGATTGTCTTATTTGCAGCTTCAGCTTGACCATTTCCTTGTGGATACCGCGGGGTGGAGTAACTGACTTTGATTCTCCAATCCGAACAAAAAGCTTCGAATTCGTGCGAAATGAACTGTGGTCTGTTGTTAGTGACTATCTCGTATCGGACGCCATGCCGACATATGATATTCTTCCAAATGAAAGTTTCACCGCTGAATCCTTGATATTCACATATGCCTCTGCCTCGATCCACTTCGAGAAGTAATCCGTCAAAACCAAGAGATATTGTATGCCACGAGTTGACATGTGCAATGGTCCAATGATATCCATCGATCATCTCATGAACGGGTACGGGGCAGAGATGGAAGAAAATAACTCTGAAGGTTGATGGATTAAAGGTGAGTGGGGTTGACAATGCTTGCATCTCTGGGCAAACTTAACACAATCCATAATCACAGTGGGCCAATAGTACCCCATTCTTATAATCTTGAAAGCCATAGCCTTTCCCGGCGAATGACTCCCGCACAGCCCTTCATGCACTTCGCTCATGACAATTTCGAGAACGGGTCCAAAAATGCATAGAACGTAAGGGTCGCTGACACCTTGATTATATAATGCATTCTTTGAAAGACCAAACTTTGCGCTAACGATTCTCATTTTCCTTGCTTGCCACTTGTTTTTTGGGAGCTTGCCCGTCACAATGTTGTGCTTTATTGGCTCCCTCCAATCAGCCCCCCCCCCAATCTTTAGTCGTAATTATCGATTTCATGAAATATTTGTGGCTCTGGTTCAAGATGCTCGTTCAAGTATATCCTCTTCGACAAGTGGCTCAGCCTTTATAACCGTTTCTGGAATTACGTCTTCTACCAGGATAACAGGCTCTTCCCCGCTGCTTTCATCGGGTGCTTCATTAGTGTTTGGACTTTTTGCTTTCCTTCTTTTGACGGGTGGTAATTGATATGGTTCAAATTGCCTTAAACCTACTCTCTAGAAAAGAGATCGGTTGCAGTATTTAGGGTCGAATTTCCTCAAAGTTCTTTTGTTCACACAATGAATCAAATGTCAAGATTAAGCTAGCATAGAATGATTGAAATAAAAAGTAAACAAAGTAAGAAGACAGCAGATTGAAGGTTGTGTAACGATTAAATAAAGAGATAGGAGTAGGGTACTCTCAGGAAACTATTGGTTAGTAGATCTAATGATAGCTAGGGTGTTATTGAACCATTCTTAAACTCAAACTCTAATTATGGAATAACCGGTGACGTTCCGCAAAACTCCCTATGCCTATAGTTAAGAATAACCGGAGAAGTCGAGAGATCTTTAACTTAAACATGCATTCTAAGCTATAAACCAGACTCATCAAATAATAATCCAACTACATATACCTATGGCAGGTATATCTATTGTTTGGCAAAATCTAGTTAATTATTCTAAATCTAGCATTAAGAACAATTAAAGATGAAGAATTCTATAGATAATCTAGCAAGGGGGGCAAATCTATTAAACCATATGAATCCTTAATGAGAAACCCTATTCCTAACAGGAAAACTACTCAGACATAGTGATTGAAACAAGCAACATAACTGAGTAAGATAGCATAAACACAGCAAATTAGATTAGAGTATGAAAGGATTTGTTCACTCTATTGGGAACTGAATGAATCTCTGAAAATAGGGATGAAGAGCTTATGTCTCTCTGGAATGGTAGAAAAGAACTTAGGTCTAAACAAGGACCTCTAAAACTATATATATGCCCTATAAAACGTTCAGAGACCAATAATGCAAATAGGGAAGTCTTTTGGGGCAAATTTGCACTTTTATAAACTTGTAAACGTCATGGACTTTGCTTCCAGGAGTGTGTCTATCCACACTCTCTCTGAATCTGGAACTGAAATCGTCCTTAGCTTCCTTCCCCTTAGCTTTTGTTCCAAAATGTCTCCTCATTTCCATTGTTGTCCCTCCTCACATAATACCTGAAAATACTCTAAAAAGACTCGAGAAATAACGAAAAGATTCAAAATCCTAAATCTAAAACATAGATAAAATCAGTGAAAACAGGGTTATATCAACTTCCCTAGACTTAGCTTTTGCTTGCCCTCAAGCAAAACACAAAAGCAGAACCCGTGGAAGAGGTTTTGAGAACAAAGGAACTCCCAACATTCTCTAGCATATTGCCATGATCATCCAAACTAAATCCATATGCCTAAAAAGTCTAATCAAATCCTAACCAACATGTACTTCCCTCCAACCTTACACAACATTATCGATTCCATACCGAAGTTCCACAACTATATCCAGCAGGCTTTCATCGCTGGGTCACATCAAACAATCTAACATTCAAGATCCTTCTAGACTCATTCATGTACTATACCATGATAAATCGACCATTCTCTTAAAAAAAAATTATTCGGTGTTCTTTTTCTCCCAGACTTATTCTTTTTAGATAATAAACAAAGGGGAACTTGCATACTGGATCGACACCTCAACATTTTTCCAACCTTTATAATTGATCATTCCAAATTATGAATAATAATGGGGTCATAGGAAACATTCCTACCCCTATACACTATCTGAAAAACCCTGTCAATCTCTCATATTTTTTATAAGGGGAGTGGAACAGTATCTTTATCACATTCGGTCTCTATATCAGGTATGAACAAGGAGTCAAGATTTATGAATACTAACCGTTTGAAAAGGTAAAAGGAAGAGCAGTGAGAGTAGCTCCAACCTTAGTGGTTGTGTTGGAAACTAGGATATCCTCAAGTCAATTGGTTTGCCATATAGATTTTCTAATAGTCGGATTGAGTCGAACCTGCAGCATTCATCAACCAGACAATAATCAAGAAAAATATAGATCATGATTCGTAACTAAACTTAATAAACGTTTTTTCTTTTTTAAATGAAAAGAAATGACTCAATAAACTGAAAAACAAAAAATAATAAGAATCAAAAATAAAAGCATAATTAGTAAGAACATCCCCCAGACTTAAACGAGACTGTCTCCAGTGATATTCAAATCCGAAAAAGCAGAAATAATAAATAAAAAGAAAAAGAAAATAGAAGAAAGGAAAAGAAAAATTAAACTAGTGGGTTGCCTCCCACTAAGCGCTTGTTTTGAGTCAATAGTTTGACTTGGCGGAGTTCAGGATGTGGGTGGAGTGGTGGAGGATTTCTGCTGCATCCTTGCCTTCCAAGGGGGTGTGTAAATTGATCTAGTCTGGGTAGCTGCAGGTGTTGATCGACAAAGATGGTTGTGTCGGTCGACACTCTCCTCGTTTCCTGCAAGAATAACAGAAGAAACAAGCTATCGAGGAACTCGAGGCTTGTTAACTAGTGAAGCAGACTTCGAAAAATCTAGAGAATTAATCGAAGGTGAAATAGGAAAAGGGATAGAGGAGAACTTATCACAAAGATCCGCAATGGGTGTGAGTTGAGAGAGTTCGTAGAATCCTCTATCACTGAAACCCGAGGGTATCGATCGAGAAGAGGGGTGGTGTCGATGGACACTGTTGCTCTACAACTCCCATTTGCGAGCTTAGGTTAATGGAGCGTTGTAGGTGGCTTTGTTTTGGGACTCTAAGCAGTCTAAGGAGATGTTTCATGGCTGGAGGCAATGCTACTGATAGGCATAGTGAACTTTGAACTATCCATGCCAAATTCCATCTCCAAATCACAAATGTTGAGAGAGATCCTACCTTTCTTCACATCGATCCTAGCACCAGCTGTAGCTAGGAAAGCTCTTCCAAGGATAAGAGGATCCTTGGGCTCGTTATTGTAGTCCCGGACCATAAATTCAGCAGGGATTAAACAATTACCAACCTTAAAAGGAACTCCTCAAGGATTCGTTCAGGGATGCGTTTGGAGCGATCCGCAAAAAGGAGAGTGATTTTAGTCGGCTTGTAGTTAGTCATGCCTAATCTCTTAGCAACAGACTTAGGCATGCAGTTGATACTTGATCCCCGATCACACAAGGAATTTATGAACCTGCTAGTGGAGTTAGAGCAATCAAGAACAAATCTACCTAGATATGGAGCTTCTCAGTGGTCTAATCTAGAGTGATGGTGCAGATGTACTCAGCAATGTCCACCCTCTATGTGTTTTCTTTCTTGGCTTTAGGTAGCATCATGGCACTGATATCCCTTGTCAGCAGTTTAGCTTCCTCATAGCTAATTCCATTGTCAACAAGGCGCTTGACATACCTGTTGAGTGGAGCAGAGGATGTCTCAGAAGTATCCTTAGGAAGTGAGGTGAGGATCTTTTCCATGATGGTTGTGCACTTAGCAGCATGAATCTCCTGCTTAGAACAACGCTTCTTTGGATAAGGAACAGGAGGAGTGTAGGCAGATTCGGGCTGCATCGGGATTCTCACCTCATATGGTGCAGTCCGGACCCAATGTCGATCGACACCTTCGTATGGAATCGTCTTAGAAAATAGTGTTCCATAGGGTGTCGATCGACACTAGTAGGTGTCGGTCGACACCAGCTCTGCAGCTGTGAGCTCCAACTCGTCTTCAGTGTCCAATTCCTCCCACTCATCATCTCCATATCTGACCAAGATGACATTACAGCTCTTCCTAGAGTTAGCATCAAGGTTTCAAGGAAGAAAAACTTCTTGTCGCTTGATGGATTGTGCAGTTTGAGCTACCTATACATCTAGTTTCTTTATGTGAGAGCTCAGATTGTCGATTTTCCCATTAAGATCTGAGTAGACAGCATGAAACTTGCCATCAAACTCAGCAACAAGCATGGATTCCATTCAGCTCTCTTATGAGGGTGGAGGGGGGCCTGGTAAGTTGAATTACCATTAGTCCTCTTGAAGTTGCTCTAAAGAAATGTCTACTGGAACGCAGGCTTTGAAGTGTAGTTCGAGGAACTCTAGTTCCCTGTAAACCTGTTGCCACTAAAGTTGCCCTGTGGCTGCCCAAACTTTCTATAGCCTTGTCCATCTAGGTAGAAGACTCTCTCTTCAGACTCAGTTTCAGGCTCAATGGTCTCATCCTCAGCTGCAAAGGGGACATGCTTCTTCCCTATAAGCAAGTTGTGAACCGAATCCAGCTTAGCATGTACCTCTGCCATCTGATTTCCTGAAACATCACCAGCAATCTTCTTCCTCTCAAAGTCAGCATTCTTAGTATTGTTGCTGCAAGCAAGATTCTCTATCATAGCGGTAGCATCAGCCGGATCACGTGTGTTGAAATTACCATTGCTCCTTACATCTAGAGCCATCTGGTATCTCCAACCAACTCCTCTAAACAGGTACCCAAAAGTTGTACCTCACTAAAACCGTGATGCGGGAAGTCATGTTGATATTCCTTGAATCTAACCCATGCTGCTTTGAAAGCCTCAGCTAGATCTTGGGTGAAGGTAGACAGCTTGTTTCCGAGCTCCTTAGACTTAGCATCATCATTGAAATTGTTCAAGAAAGCTATCTTGATGCTTCTCCAAATCTTGAGGGAACCTGCTTTTAGTTGTTTTAGCCAAGAAGCGATTTCCCTAGCAAGTGAATAAGGGAAGAGCTTCCACAGTAGATAGTTAGTTCTCTTAGACTCCATTAGCTCTGATGCTCAAAACGAGTTCCTCAAAACGAGTTCCTCAAAACGCTTGATGTGGTCCATTGGCTGCTCATGAGACAAGCCATGGAAAGGATGCTGGCCAACTAAAGCAAAGTAGCCAAGCTTTAGCTCATAGTCGTTCTTCTGGAAAGGTGGGGATACAATCGCTGATCGATAATCATAGAATAAGTCCGACATGTTGAAATCCCCAAGAGTACGATGTGGATCCGTAACAGGAGGAATAGCTATAGGAATCTGGGGTTGGTGTCGATCGACACCTCTGTTGTGTTGTTCGACACCAATCGCATCTGCGTTCTGGTCATGAAGGTGTCGATCGACACCCAGTTGGTGTCGCTCGACACCGAGCCCTGCAGCGTCTCTGACAGCTAATTGCGCATTGAGGCGCGGCTGATCCTCATTGGCGTCCTCAGGGTCGATGAGTCCATGATCATCCAATCTTTGACCAGCCTCATTTTAGGCTTGCCCATCCTCATCTCTCAAACTCCTTCCTCATCAGCTCTGATGACTCTGTTAGCCATTGCTAATCTCTGAATTTTGCTGTTGGTACGTTCGAGTTTTCCCAAGTTAAGAACTGACAAGTTGATCAACTCCTTCTATTGTGTGCTCTTTGTTTGCCTAGACATACACCTGAAACACAGAAAAGAAGAAAACAAGAAACGCGTGAGTAACAAAATAAAAGTAAAAACTAGACGAAATCTCTAAACTAAACTCAATGGTGATTACCAAGAACTTTGGCAACTGCGCCAAATTTGATATGGTTCAAATTGCCTTAAACCTACTCTTTCCAAAAAGAGATCGGGTTCAGTATTTAAGGGTCGAATTTCCTCAAAGTTCTTTTGTTCATACAATGAATCAAATGTCAAGATTAAGCTAGCATGAAATGATTGAAATAAAAAGTAAACAAAGTAAGAAGACAGCAGATTGAAGGTTGTGTAACGATTAAATAAAGAGATAGGAGTAGGGTATTCTCAGGAAACTATTGGTTAGTACATCTAATGATAGCTAGGTTGTTATCGAACCATTCTTAAACTCAAACTCTAATTATGGAATAACCAGTGACATTCCGCAAAACTCCCTATGCCTATAGTTAAGAATAACCGGAGAAGCCGAGAGATCTTCAACTTAAACATGCATTCTAAACGAGTTCGATTGTTCACCTTAGTAGATAGGCCGATTCTTATTACACAACTATAAACCAGGCTCATCAAATAATAATCCATCTACATATACCTATTGCAGGTATATCTATTGTTTAGATTCAAGATCTAGTTAATTACTCTAGATCTAGCATTAAGAACAATTAAAGATGAACAATTCTAAAGATAACCTAGCAAGGGGAGCGAATATACTAAACCATATGAATCCCTAATGAGAAACCCTATTCCTAACAGGCAAACTACTCAGACATATTGATTGAAACAAGCAACATAATTAAGTAAGAAAGCATAAACACAGAAAATAAGATTAGAGTATGAAAGGATCTCTTCACTCTATTGGGAATTGAATGAATCTCTGAAAATAGGGATGAATAGCTTATGTCTCTTTGGAAATTTGGTAGAAAATAACTTAGGTCTAAACAATGACCTCTAAATCTATATATATGTCTTATAAAACATTCAGGGACTAATAATGCAAATAGGGAAGTCTTTTGGGGCAAATTTGCACTTTTATAAACTTGTAAACGTCATGGTCTTTACTAGGCCGAAACTGGTGTCGATCGACACCAGGAGTGTGTAGATGGACACTCTCTCTGAATATGGAACTGAAATCATCCTTAGCTTCCTTCTCCTTAGCTTTTGCTCCAAAATGTCTCCTCATTTCCATTGTTGTCCCTCCTCATAGAATACCTGAAAAGACTCTAAAAAGACTCGAGAAATAACTAAAAGACTCAAAATCCTAAATCTAAAACATAGATAAATCAGTAAAAACAGTGTTATATCAGTAATTCTACCATGGGCACGTGTCGCTGCTCGAGATCTGTAATGACGAGAGTTTCCTTTTTGTCTTTAATGCTCCACTCCGAGATGCATTCGACTGGAATGATTCTTTATAACTCAGGATCCAAAGTTGATGCTAATATGGCGAGTGCATTCGCCGGTGTATTCTCTTTTCGAGGTATTCGAACCAGTTCAAACTTCTTGAAACTTTTAGAAAGATCTTTAACTACCTCAAGATATGCTTCGATTCTTGAGTCTTTGGCCTCATAGTCTACATTGAACTGGTTAACTACTAATTGCGAGTCACAATAAGCAACCACTTCTTCAGCTCCAATTCCTTGTGCCAGCCGAAGTCGGGCAATTAAGGCTTCATACTCTGCCTCATTATTAGAAGCACTAAATAGTAGACGGAATGACTGTTCAAGAATTTCCGATGTGGGTGACTCCAACTTGATTCCCACTCCGAATCCTTGTCTTGATGAAGATCCGTCTACATGCAATTTCCAAGTCTGACTCTCCGGTTGTTCTGGCGCACCAAGTACTTAGTTCGGTTAGGAAATCAGCTAAAACCTTGGCCTTCATGCTGACTTGGCTTTTGAACTTTATATTATATTCAGTGAGCTCCACTGCCCACTTCACCAACTGTTCAGACTGACTTGGGCTGTGAAGTATTGTTCGAAGTGGCTGGTTAGTTAACTCTTCGATAGGGTGGGATTGAAAATATAGACGTAGCTTACGGGCTGAAGTCACCACCGCAAATGTGAGCTTCTCCATCATTGTGTATCTAGTTTATGGATCTGTCATTGACTTGCTTATGTAGTAAATCGGCTTTTGTTCGTTGTGATCCTCCCAGATTAGGACTCCACTTACTGCATGATTCGACATTGAAACGTAAAAATAGAGCCTCTCATCCAGTTCAGGTTTGGACAATACAGGTGGAGTGGTTAGGTACGCTTTAAGCTACCCAAAAGCTTCTTCACATTTCTCATCCCAAGGAATTCTTTGTTTCTTTTTAGAATTTGATAAAACGGTAAAGACTTATCTGTTGATCTTGAGATAAAACGATTCAAATTTGCAATCCTACCAATCAATAGTTGTGCTTCTTTGAAGTGTTTTGGAGATGGCATGTTTAGAAATGCGTTGATTTGGTTCGGATTGGCTTCAATTCCCCTTTTTGTCACAATATAATCAAGGAATTCTCCGGACGGGACCCCGAAAGTACACTTCGCCGGGTTCAGCTTCATTTGATATTGATTGAGAATTTCAAAACACTCCTCTAGATGCTTAAAATAGTCTTCTTTTTTCAACGACAGACCAACATATCAGCTATGTAGACTTCATCATTTTTCCAAGATGCTTGTGGAACATCTTATTGACCAACCATTGATAAGTTGCTCCTGCATTTTTTAAACCAAAAAGCATTACCTTATAACAATAAATACCTATGTCCGTGATGAATGATGTTTTTTTCTTGATCCTCAGGATTCATCATTATTTGATTATAACCCGAGAAGGCATCCATGAAAGTTAACAACTCGATTCCAACAGTAGGCTCCACGAGTCGATCTATATGCGGGAGCGGGAAGCTATCTTTTGGGCATGCTTTATTAAGGTTTGTGAAGTCGATCCACACCCTATCTTTTCCATTCTTTTTTTTACCACAATGATATTTGCCACCCACTCTGGGTACTGTACTTCTCTTATAGATCATATCATTAAAAGATTGTCCACTTCGTCGTTTACTTCCTTCGCTCGCTCTACGCCGAGTTTTCTCCTTTTTTGTTTTACAGGCTTAAAGCTCGGATCCACGTTCAGCTCACGACAAATTATGCTCGGATCTGCTGCTAACCACGCAAATGAGGTCTTGTTTTTCCTCAAAAGTTCTACCAAAGCTTCCTTTAATTTGCCGGTCACAGTAGCCCAACCTCAAACTTTCCGATCTGGTTGGTCTTCCTCTAATATCACTTTGATCACGACATCATCCACTTTTTGCCCACTAGGAAATCTTGGAATTACTCCATTCTTCGCGAGCTTCGTTAATTGCTATTGGATCTTCAAACCGTGGCTACCTAGATAACAAGTCTGCGAAGCTTCTTGATCTCCTCGAATTATTTTCACTCTGTTCGGGGTTGGAAATTTGATGCATTGATGATATGTAGAGGGGACCGCCTTCATTTGATAAATCCAAGGAGTCCCAAGGATGATGTTGTAAGTTGCTGGTTTAACAAAGACAACGAAGTCGAGGATTTTTGATATCTTTCCGGCAAAAACTGGTAGCTTGATGGTTCTGAGAGACATGGCTGACTAACTTGTAACCGCCACCAAAGGAGATGGAGGTCCTAACACCTCAGCCCGACTAATCCCCATCCTTTCCAAAGTACTTAGAAAAATTAAATCCACCAAACTTCCCGTGTCGACGAGAATTCTTGGTACTTCGTAGTTAGCAACGTCCAAAGTAATGACTAAGGCATCATCATGAGGTCTTTCGAGGTTCCGGGTTTCTTCCTCATCGAATGATATTAAAGAAACTTGAAAGTGAACTTCTTCACTTAAGCTTGCTTTAACTAAAACATTTCGCCTATGCTTATTGATAGCATTGATCGAATCTCGACAAAGTTTGGAACCTCCAAGGATCACATTGATCTTTCCCTCTGAACTCCTTGGTTCTTCTTCGTTGGACGACCTCGGCCTTTTCACGTTAGGGTTTTGAGCTTCGGAGTTGTCCCTTGCTTCATGATATTTTTTCACGAAGTCTTCTATATTGAATTTAGAGAGATCCCCGCTTGCCCATAATTCTGCGAGATATCTTTTAAGGACACTACAGTATTTAGTCAAATGCCCAATCACTTTGTGTATGTCGCAGTACAAACTTTCATCTCGGACGCAAGTGTTCGACTTTCCTTTCCCTTGGAAATGCTTCGTGACGTTATTGTTGAAGGGTTGTGATCCGAATTTTTTAGGTCCTTGGTTATCCGTGGGCTCAAATTTCTTTGTAGGGAATGTGACAGTAGGGTTCGCTTGCTTATTCCTTTTCGAAAGATCTCTTTTTTATCTTCTACTTCCATCCAGTTGTTAGCACGAAAAAGCGCATCTTGGATTGTATCCGGCTTGTGAAGTATTAGATCCTCTTTAAACCTTGAATCGTGCCACAAACCTTTCCAAAGGGCGGACAATGCTGATTGTTGTGATACTCTTGGGAGCTTTGAAAGCACACCCTTGAATTTAGTAAGGAAAGCTCGAATGGATTCATTTGGTCCTTGTGATATATTACAAAGGTCGGTGTCCGAAGTGCTTTTATCCATAAGTATGGAGTTTATTTCAGGAACAAAGCTGACAGTTCGTTGATATTGCTGATTGATCCTGGCTCCAATTGGGTGAACCACATCAGTGCTTGTCCACACATATTCTCAGAAAAGAGTTTGCAGTATCCCGCGTCTTCTTCAGCTTCATCCAAGTCGACTCGTCCAGCGACGATCAGGAACGCTGTGAGATTGCTCTTTGGGTTTTCCAATCCGTTGTAAGGCTCAAGATTGAGTTTCCATGAATCTCTGATTTTCAAGCTTACGATTTGTGGGGTAAAAGGTGTTTGCGAGTTTCTTCAATGACTCGATCGATATCCGGCTCCGAACTAGTGGCCTGATGGAACTTCGATCTCATCTCTTTCAATTCTCGGCTAACATTTGTCATGGTCTCGAATTGGTCGAGACTTTCTTGCTCGTGCTGATCTGTTAGTTGATCATCATCTCCGAGCTGCGTCTCCCCATCCTCCCGCTGAATTACTTTGTTAGCGGCATCATGAGTTGTCTATCCGCTGGTCCCATTTTGTGTATGGGAGCTCGGCGAATTGAACATTCTCCTTCGGACTCCAAGAAGGTTTCCTGCACTCAGAGAATGAACACGAGATTGTATAGTACTGACATTTTGGCTAAGAAATACATGGGTTGTTTGTAGCGTATCAACAGCTTTTTCCACATCCAAGAACTTTTGTGTCATTTCTGACATGATTTGCAGCATGGTTTTGAGAGTTTCGGCCAACAATGTATTGAGGGCGTCTTCTTTGGCCATTGATGCTTGTCTCAAAAATGTGGTGAAGAAAATTTGACGACTCAAGAATCCTCCGTCCCCACTGGTTGCGATAAAATGTGGTGTCGGATTCATACACTCAAGTATTTATTTATTTAGTGAGAAGAATTATTTTTGAGGACAAAAATCAAGTGTAAAAACTATGAAATGGTATGAAAATAACTAAAGTGTATTTGTTAATAAAATTGCCCCTCTTTTACATGGCTCTTGGCCCTCTTACTTATACTAGTACATCACATTTAATTCTCAATTATACACCATAATTTTCCTTTAAATGTGTCTGTTTCAGTCTTTGGGTTTAATGTTTAAACATTCGAATTTGAATTGACTTTAGACTTCGTGGGCTTCGCCTTTCGATCCAAAAAAGCCGTGAACAAAATTGTCTTTAATCTCGAGTTCGTATCCACCTCACAGCATGGCCACCTCGCCTATATCCTCTCAACTCAAGGTTCTCATGGGTCCTATCCTTTGTGGACTCCTCTTATGCCTACATGGCAATCTTTGGTTGGTCCCGAACCATTGGTGTAGAATCTGATACCAACAGTAACCTCCGTTGAACTGCTGCTTAGAGGCATAACCTTGGTTGTACTGAACAAATGGCATAAATTGATTCTGTTGTGGTGGATACACTTGATCTTGGGGGTTTGCTACATTAGTGCTTCTGTAGGAGAGGTTTGGGTTGGGCTTGTAGTTGTTGTAGCCCTTGTTGAACCCTCCTTGGTTCTCAATGTAGATGATCTCTTCAGTTTGATCATTCTCCCCCCTTCTTGCATTTGGAAGTGCTCTTCATCAGTGATGTAGAGTATCTCCTTCTGCTGAGCCAGCAACAGTTTGTCTAGCTTTTCATTCAAAGCCTTGATATCCTTCCTTGTCTATCCTCAGTTTCTTTAGTTCGTCTCACTGATCGGTCATAGTCTTCATTGTAACACCCATCAGATTGTGCCAGATTTTCAACTAACTCTCATCCTTCTTCTACATCCTTGTTCAGGAAGTTTCCATTGGAAGCAGTGTCGAGCAGCATCCTTATCTTTTGTAAAGCTCTTCGGTTAGAGTGTGCTCAATAAAGAAGCTCTCTTAAAACCGTGATGGGGGCACTGAGTGGTATAACTTTTAAACCTCTCCAAGGCTTCACAGACAGTTTCATTATTTTTCTATGTGATGCCTGAGATCTCGTTTCTCACCCTAGCTGTAAGAGCATTAGAGAAGAACTTGGCAAGAAATGCTTTCTTATAATCATCCCATGAACTGATGGAGTCTGGAGGTAGAGTCTTCTCCCAATGGTGTGCTTTGTCTCCCAAAGAGAAGGGAAATAGTCTTAACTTAAACCCATCTTCAGTAACACCATTGATATTCAGCTACAGACCCTATCAAAGCTGTCAAGATGGTCCAAGGGGTCTTCCATGGAAAAACCATGAAATTTGTTTCCTTGGATCATGGAGATGAGACCGCTCTTGATTTCAAAGTTGATATTTTGAACTGGCGGTGGCACTATCCCTTGCCTCTGGTGATGATTCCTTGGGGCATCACCAGCGCCAATGTTTCTTGGTTGATCAACATTAGGTGGGTCTTGTATCTCAACTCCTTTGTTCTATTGATCCATAGCAGCTGGTCTTTTTTGATCACAGTATGCCTTTGCTTTTTGTAACTCACGAGCTATTATGTCAATTCTATCTTTGAAAGGTAGTAGGTGTGCAGATCCTTTGGACCGAGTTTGCATGCACAAAGAATTGGCAAGCAGACGAAAAAAATGTGTTTTTAACTTGAGTAATGTAAAAGAACTTGATCTTATTTTTTTATATATATATTTTGAATGTAACAATGCAACAATGAATTGGCAACGACGCCAAATTGATAATTAGGTTTTTACGCCTAACTATGTTGTGAAATTTGATTTCCCCTTAAACACTAACATGTTGATGCAGCAACAGGGGGTGTCAATTCAGTCCACTGTAATTGCTAGCAATCAAGATGTGTACATAAGCAACTAAGTCAAGCCAAATTATAATGATTGGGTCCAGTAGAACCAACATGTGATAAATTTAAGAACTAAAGTGCAATAATAGGTAACTCAACAGGTGAATGAAATAACAATAGAATAAAATTGCAATCAGTGGGTGGATACGGATAAATCAAAGAAGAACAGAAGTCCTAAGGATGGATTCATTGACAAGAGTAACTCTAGGGTTCATCAGGTGACTAACAGGCAAAAGGCAAATACCCTAGACAATAGATTCAAAACCAGATCAATCCACTCTCATACCATTGATCCTCATTACTTTACCACTTCCTAATCTCAAGTCTCGTTGATGAAATATAGCAAAGCAGGTTTTAAGCAACAATCTATTAAAGTCAATAAGCAGTCTAAACATCCAATCGTTTGCGCTAGAATCTACAAATCTCTGGAATTCGTAGATCAGACATCCATTTGAACGTCTTTTGGACGCTGGAATACCTTGGGTCGAATTTCAAACTAAACTGAGTGAAATAAGCGTTAGGGTCAACGAATCTAGAAGGGATCTAACCTAATCTTCACCACCTGAATAACCTAGAGATTAACCTAATATAATTCATCCTCAAAAACCCTAATCACTACTCAAGCAACATAATCAAGAACACAAACCCATAAATTACTCATCAAAATGTAGATTTAAACAAGATAAACAACTATACTGAATGAACTAAATGCAAAAACGAAATAGATTAAGAGTAATTAAGGTTTCAAGATTCTAAAACACAAAGAAAAACTATAGAATAAAAGTTTGGTCCTTTGGACAAACCCCAAAGTGACCTATTTATAGTAAAATATGAAAACCCTAAATTCACTAGAAGACAAGAGACTTGAGGCGGTTTAGATGAATGATCGATCTTGGGATCAAGCAAAGAGGGTGCTGCAAAGCCTGCGCCTTTGCCTCGATGCTACGAGTGATCAATTGGTCGAGTAGTTGCTTCTTCCTCTCCTCTTCTTATGCTCAGCTGTCTCGTTGAGTGGGGAATGAGGAGGATCTGAAGGCACCTTGAACGATCAACAAGTCTTTTAGAATCCATTGCCCTTGATCGAGTATTTGGTCGAGTAGAGGATCAAGTAAAGGGTCGAGTGGTTATCTACTGCTTCCTCTATAGATGCCTTGATAGAGTGATTGGTCAAGTGAATTGCTCTGCTGCTTCCCTCCTGGTCTGATAAAGTAGAGGGGCGAGTGATTTCCTTGTAACCTCCTTTTGAACCTGAAAACACACCAAAACATCCTTAGCTAAATGATGACGAATACATTCGTAAACTAAGTAAAATACAGTGTTATCAGAAACCCTAATTAGGGTTTTTTCAATCGAGTTTTTCTGTCGATTTCTTTAGAATTAATTAGGGTTAGTTAATATCAATTGATTTTCGTTGTAGATCTAATTAGAGTTTCTCGTTTTCGTTTAATTTTCATTGTAGATCTAATTAAGGTTTCGTGTTTCCGGTTGATTTTCATTGTAGATCTAATTAGGGTTTCTCGTTTTCGTTTGATTTTCATTGTAGATCTAATTAGGGTTTCGTGTTTTCGGTTGATTTTCGTCGTAGATCTAATTAGACTTTGATTTACAAATCGATTTACTAATGTTTTTTTTTATTGTAAGATGTCTTTTACTCGGAACGATTATTCAAGGTTTCGATCTCAAGGTAGTGAAGGAAACGCCTCGGCGATTCAGAATAATCGCCATATACATTACCACAGACGCCAATCAATCTGAACCATCAAGCAGATGGTGCTTCTCCTCCACCTGTCAATCAATCCCCCCGCGGTTCTACCTATCACACTACTTTGCTAGCTGCCCGACTCAATGACTTGACAATAAAAGAGTTACTTGCTAATCCTGACGTGTAGGTTTGCCTAGATTATGAAGAAACAGAGTGTCTGAAGTACAACAGGCGTGCCTGAAGCAGTACAGATCATAACAGAGAAAGTGGGAAAGTAGCAGTTGCTTTTGCCAGCGTGGCATGTTGATTGGAGTGAAGAAAAGGCGTATCAGTTTAGACAAAGGAGACGAAGTCGTTAGACATAGGACGTGGGCCTAGTTGTCAAGATAATGATGAGGAGCTACACTTGGACCTACTGGATAAAGTGAAGCATCCTGCCTTTTCCGTGAAATGATATAAGAGAAGTTTCGGTCTCTTATTAGGGTTAGCCACTTTACTTGTGAAAAGTGGAAGAGAAGAAAAGTTAAGTAGAACTTGTTCTTGTGGGTTTCATTGGTGAGTGAACAAAGAGAGCACACGGCTGTTGCTGTGTTTGTGAGGTGGGTAGTTTTAGTATCTGATAGGAGCAAATCAGGTTGTTGATGTTGCGTAACACTGTCCAAACTTATCTCTGATTGATCAGTTTGAAAGTTGTTCTAATAAAGTGTGTTTATTGGAGTTGTGTTCTTTGTCTAGTCAAAGTACTTAGGGATCTTTTACTTCAGATTAGACCCTAACCGGCCTCCGGGAACTCTCGGGTAAGCCACTAGGCTCTGATCTCTTCTTGTCTCTGTTCAGTTTTGTCTGTCTGATGGTGTTTTGATTTGTAGGTTTGACGATGACTCTTCAGTTGCAACTACTGTCCGGAGCATTTTTGAAAGAGATTTCAAAGAACCTCATGCAAATTGGACACAGACATCAGAAGCAGTGATCGATCGATGGTTTGAAACCTTTGGTGTAAGTCAAATAAGTTGTGTTTTGTTTGGTACAACAATTGATCTTGTCTATTTCTAATGTGTCTTATCTTTGTTTTGTAGCAAGTGTATAACTGGGACTCTACAATTATATAATACATTTCATTGTATTGATTTTGTAAACACACAACCACCTCATCGATAGCATTCAGAGAGGGATTCCAAAAAGAGTCAACAAATCTCCTTGTGGCACTACAATTTATATAAAATGATATTATTTTAAATATCAAAACATATGAAAGATAAAAAATATACATTAAATTTTTAAGTTCAAGGCTTGTTAAAAACATCATAAATTTGTATTTCACCAACACTCCTTACATAACCGAGTATGCCTGTAAAAAAAAAGAAATTTTAACAGAAGTTGAAGAAAAAAAATTGCTCTCACCGTTTGTCAAAGTGAGAAATGGTTTCCACAGTTTGTCTTTTCAATCAATTTCGGACAAAAATACCCTGGGAAAATTTCTTAATGGCATCAACCAAACCGTACAGCAGTTGGTATCGGTTTAGTTGATGCGGTTCAGTTTTGAAAACGACAAAAAAAAACGAAACAAAAAAACCGAAGAAGAAGAAAAAGAGAAGAGAGAAACAGAAAGATTTGAGAGAGAATTAAAAAGCTGTTCGAAATTCAGTATCCACTCCTTCATATTTCGACATCACTTCGAATTGTTGGGTAGTTGAATTGAACCACTAAACTCCAAAATCCGGCGAAGAGAAAGTTGTAGTTTTTTCTGGCGAAGTAAGGAACCTCCGGCGAGATAGCAACTTTCGCTATGGCTGGGAATAAAGCAAACGACGAAGTCCCGACGAAGCAGCATACCCAAGATAGTGGTCCAGAGAAGGAGAAGCGGGTATTAAGAGTTTCCCCGCGGAGAAAACGCTCTTCGACAAAGGCAACGGAGGAACTGGGTTAGTATCTCTAATTTACCGTTTGTTGTCTTTGAGTGTATCAGAATCGTAAAGCTTGTTTGATTAAAGGGTTAGAACTAGTCAGAATTTAGCATATCTTTAGGATGGAATTTTGAGTTATAATCTGGATAATTTTTGTGTACGTACACTAATTCATATTGCTTAACTGTATATCACTTTTAATTGCAAGCAGTCCAAGTGTTGCTCCGACTGAAGATCTTATAGTTGAAGAGTTACCACCAAGACTCTTTGCTCTATACTGGTACCCTTCCAAGACGAAGATGAACGCGTACTCTAAACCGGAGTACATTTATGACATAGCAAATGCACTAAAAGGGAAAAAAGAGATGCAGTTTCTTCTCGATTCTCCATTTAGGGACCTTTTTAAAATACCTGCAAACAAGGCTTCCTTCTCTGGTAAGCTTGTCCTTGGACTAATATGCCGTCAGTTAGTGACAAAGAAGGTGAATGAGATGTGGATGGTATTCGGCGGTCATCCAATCAGATTTGGATTAAGAGAATTTAGTATCGTAACTGGGCTGGAATGTGGGAAGTATCCCTAGAAGAAAGCCGTGGAGGCTGTTATAAGAGTGAAACATGAGTGTAATAGTGTTTGGACTACTCTGTTTACTGAGAGGTTTTGGGCGAAACCGAGTCCAACAATTGCTGATTTGGTGAGCTGGCTGTAGGAGGAGTAAAGCATGGAGGGGTGGAAGCAACTGGCTCTCTCTCTTATAATTCTGGTAGATGGTGTGATGATGTCCCACAATAACCCCAACAGGCTAACTTTGAAGACTGTTGAGATGACGAAGAACGTGCAGTTCTTCTGCAAATACCCATGGGGAAGGGTGTCTTTTACCCGTACTTTGGGAGGATAGGAAAATTCCAAACTCCTTCTGATGCTCAACTACTGATAAGGGGTTTACTGAAAGGGTCTTATGCACTCCATGGCTTCCCATTAGCACTCCAGCTGTTTGCTTTCGAAACACTCCCATCCATTGCTAAGGTAGGACCTGATGATGAAGCTAACAGGACATTTGCTTAGAGGTCTATCCATCGTCTTGCCTCACTGCGGGCAATCCAGACATCTAGCATATTGGAGTGTGAGGCTGCTGATGAGGTGTGTTCAATTGTTTATGTACGTACATAAAAAGTAAGTGTACATTCTCTATGGTTAACAAACT
>Ga0041059_1000503_pt1 | contig 29592 bp, 16 predicted proteins | sample AraColnosormetaG_FD_56232 | JGI IMG/M metagenome (GOLD analysis project Ga0041059, IMG submission 56232) | Arabidopsis roots microbial communities from North Carolina, USA - Col MF nosort | ecosystem: Host-associated > Plants > Roots > Unclassified | place: USA: North Carolina | collected... | reverse complement strand
ACCGTGATTAATGAGTGTGTGTTTGCTGACATTTTGAGATATTGTTTTTTTTTTTTTTTCAGACTGAAGTAAACTATCTTGGTCAACTTAGTCACCCAAATCTTGTATTACTAGTTGGGTATTGCGCGGAAGGCGAAAACCGGCTTCTTGTATATGAATTCATGCCAAAAGGAAGCTTGGAGAATCATCTTTTTAGACGTATGTTTTCAGCAACTCAACAATCTTGAATTCAAGAAGAATCTTACATGTTTCTTTGTTTTTCAGTTTTCTTATAATCATCCGGTCAATGTTACTTGCAGGTGGGGCGCAGCCACTTACATGGGCAATAAGGATGAAAGTGGCGGTAGGTGCAGCTAAAGGGCTAACTTTTCTTCATGAAGCAAAGTCACAAGTGATATACAGAGACTTTAAAGCTGCTAACATTCTACTCGACGCTGTAATAAACCCGAGCATATACTCTCTATAACCACTTTCGGGATTTGCTTCTGATTCCTAACTGTTTGAAACTGTGTCTAAATGCAGGACTTCAATGCTAAGCTTTCAGATTTCGGATTGGCAAAAGCAGGTCCTACTGGTGATAATACACATGTGTCAACAAAGGTCATTGGTACTCATGGATATGCAGCTCCTGAATATGTTGCCACAGGTTTGTTCTAAACTTACATACGCGGTAATAAACTAGACAATACCACGAGCCCATCTATGGTCTCAATAAGGTTTTATCAGTTTCTGTGTAAGACAACTTCACAAGCTTTTTCCAAGAATGTTTCAAAACCTTTGACTTATTAATCTCGAAACGCTTTATCTTTCTCCAAGAACTCGTCAAGAGCTTTGACATTAACCAAAAATCTTTGACCTTTAGATTGTTTTTGTTTTCTCTAAGAACTCATCTAAACCTCATCTTCATCCACTGCAGGTAGATTAACCGCAAAGAGTGATGTGTACAGCTTCGGGGTCGTGCTACTAGAACTAATATCAGGACGGCGTGCCATGGACAATTCGAATGGAGGAAACGAGTATAGTCTTGTAGATTGGGCAACACCGTACCTTGGCGATAAGCGAAAGCTTTTTCGCATAATGGACACGAAACTAGGGGGTCAATATCCACAAAAGGGAGCTTTCACAGCTGCTAATCTTGCATTGCAATGCTTAAATCCCGATGCAAAACTCCGGCCAAAAATGTCAGAGGTTTTAGTCACATTAGAACAGCTAGAATCCGTTGCTAAACCTGGAACCAAACACACCCAAATGGAATCTCCAAGATTTCATCATTCTTCTGTTATGCAGAAATCTCCGGTAAGATATAGTCATGATCGGCCTCTGCTGCACATGACTCCTGGTGCATCGCCTTTACCTTCTTACACTCAATCTCCTCGTGTAAGATGAAACACATTTAAGAAAACAGATCGTGCTTTATGCTTGTATGTGTACTATATGTAAAAATGCAGGCTTGTCTGTGTAATTAGAGAGGAGTGATTGCAAAGGTTTATACAGAGATTAACTATTTACTTCAACTATTTTGTGTCTTCAAACATATCAGAGTAAATTGAAGCAAGATATGAAAATGATGTAATAGACTAGACATGAACACTGACCAAACACTCTCTAAACTCACCAAACCAAACCAAAATGCAGAGGAAACACACTAAGTAATTGAATTCGACCATGTAAGATGAGTAGATGACACTCTCTTTTGCCTGAGCCTTCACCGTTTCCAGTCGGTTCTGGTTGACTTGTCTGAAACAATCAAGAAAGATATGGGTTAAAAGGTTATTTATCTGAGTAAAGCTTCAATACTTTTATAAGAATTCTGTAAATTTGAGTCTTGCTTACGAGTTATGTCCTTGGAAGAAGTAAAAGATTTGTCGCCGTTCATAGATCCTTTGGCAGAGGCTAAGAGAAGTTTTTGAGCCCTTGGAGACATAGTAGTAGTACTCAGCTTACCATTGGCTGGAGAAGGCAGTGAATGGCGCCGTAATGCCCCATTTATCTCAGTCTTCGCTTGGGCAAACCTCGGAGAGGCTTCTCCTTTGACTCTGGCCTTTGCAGATGCAGTCGGGGCCATGTAGCTGGGGATTTTCCGTCCGCTAAGGGTAAGCCCATCATCTTGTTTGTCAATATTTGCAGGCAGCAATGCTCGTTTTTCACTTTGCTTTGTGTTATCAGAACCAACATTACCATTCTCAGAGCTTACCTTCACATCTGCACATTTAAGGGCTTCGGCTTTGTCACTGGTCTCTGCAGTTTTCAGTTCATCTTCCTCCGTCCTATCCAAAACTGGTGACTTCTCATCTTTTACAATATCAAATTCGATGGGAACTGCATCAGCTTTATCTTTCTCTTTTTCACCAAATTCAATATTGTCTCCTCCTTCAAGAACCTTTCCTTCAGACTCTATCTGCACAGAATCTCCAGTATCTTTTTCTTTTCCAGAAGACTCGATATTGTCTCCTTCTTCAAGAACCTTCCTTTCAGGCTCTATCTGCACAGGATCTGCAGTATCTTTCTCCTTTTCAGTAAACACAATATTTTCTCCTTCTCCTCCTTCAAGAACATTCCCTGAAACCTTCCCTTCAGACTCTATCTGCACAGAATCTGTAGTATCTTTCTCCTTTTCAGCAAACTCAATATTGTCTCCTCCTTCAAGAACATTCTCTGAAACTTTCCCTTCAGGCTGTATTTGCACAGAAGAATCTGGAATATCTTTCTTCTTCTTCTCAGCAGATCTAAGGGTGGCTTTCTTTGACCCGTTCGAAAGAGAAGACCTTTTGAGACTAGGACTGGGCTTCTCATCTTTAATCTCCAAAGGCGACCCCTCCTTTGAGCCGCTTCTACTTTTTCTCGAATTGTGATTTGCTTTGTCACTCTCATTTCTCAGGGGATCTTTACTAAGCGTGGAAGCCTTCCTCACATTTCGTTTAGGTTTATTTCTTTCAGCTGTAAAACGGCTAGGGCCAGTTCCACTAGTTGTGCCAGATGGTTTCTTGATACTTCGCTTTGGCCTTTTCTTTTCTGCTTCAACCACTGCTTGGTAGTTTCGCTTCTTTGACTGAGATTTTGGAATCTCAATCCTAGGTACTCGTGAACCAGAAGACCAAACTTGTAATTGTGTCCAGCGTTCAAGCCAAACCTTGGCTGAGTTAGGTTCCTCAGGACCATACTGGATCTTCAGAGGCAATGCAGTTGGTGAAGAAGCTAGAAGCTGAAAAGCCAGAGAAATAATAAGTTACAAACCAGAAAAGCCAATGTTGTGTTGCAAGATTGGTAAATCCGGGTTTACTGAGCAGGAGTTATGGAAATTATTATTCCACCAAGAACCATGAAACATAAGTTAAAGATACCTTATCAACAAAGACGAACTTTGTGGGATTATCCATCCAACTACACGTGCTCGATTGCAAAACTTCTGAATCACTTGCTTCCTAATAGAAGAAAGAAAATTGCAGCTTGATTATAACAAGCCTACAAAATCAGCCAACTATGTAATGAAGGCGTGATAAAGAGTCTCTACCATATGTTTTTTCTGAAACTGAATCGCAATATCTGAAGATCTAGCTTTCTGGCCACGAACAAGAGCCTGAAACTTCACAATTCCCCATATACATGAATATGTAGCAATGGCTTGTCTTCTCACCAAGTGACCACGGATAACTGCCTGCAGCCTGATGATACCTTTAAGAGTTCGAAATGCTCTACGTGCCTTCAGTAGATGAATAAAAAAACATCATTAACACTACCAACTCTATTCACGTAGATTTGTCTTTGTTATGGCAAAGAATAAGTACCTGATGAGCTCTGAAGGTAGCTTGAACCTTAATTGCAGCTTGTTCAAGCTCGACTTCTCCCAAGTCATTCCTTGACTCGAGATTATCCTTGGACTCATCACCATTGATTGGAGAAACCACATTTTGAGCAGTAGAAGCTGGAACTGGTTGTGATGAAACCACCGGAGGATCAACTGTTAAGTTTGACAAATCTTCTGTCACCGATTCCACCAGCTCTTCTTTCTTAGCAGATTTCTTTGTACATGTGAACAACATTACAGTTAGAATAATCCTCATTCATTTTAAGGATGAGTTAGGAATCCCAAACTCTTACCAGTTTCTGGCTTCGGTTATCCGAATTCGACTTAGGCGACTTCTTCCCGAGAAGCAAAGTCTTGATCCATTTACCAGGAGTCTTTCCCATTCTTGATGGCGCCTAAAAATAATGAGTTGCTAAACGTAGAAACCTGCAGAAGAACAAGCCAAGTCTGTAAATTCTCACAAACAAAGTAAACAAGCTCATCCAGTGAATTTCACCAGCAAAGAAACAAGCCAATTCTGTGAACTTTTACAAGCAAAGAAAGTAGCTAAATTTGTGAATGTTCACTTTTAACACAGCAACATAGCCAACGAACATGAAGAAGTTGCAGCTGAAAAGTATTTAACAGGAACATACAGTACCACAATCCATCAGCTAAAGACAATGGTTCAGTAATATAATAACATAAAAAAGTAGCATGAATCAAGGCATAAAATAAAAAAAGTAACGGAAGCCAGAAATAAAACAGATGGCATTAAATGAAGTGAACAAAAGCAGAGATCTTGAAGACAGCAAACCAAAATCATGAAGATCCAGCAGATAAACCAATATCCAAAAATTAAGCTGGTAAAGTTCCAATTGAGAAAGAAAAAGAAAAAAAGTTCCAATTGAGCAAGATACCAAAGTAAAAATCAAACCTTTCTATCAAATTCAGAGCTGAGGAAGTGATATAAAGATAAATCTAACGATCAGAGATTAATCAGATCTGGGTATAAATCAAAAGCAGACAATTTTAGCAAAAATGGTGAAAAAGGAAATTAAAACGTCAACCTCAGAGAATTGAATTGATGAGTAGTAGTACCAAACTTACTGTGGTTGTTCTTCGAATGTTGTCCTTCCTTCTAAAAGTCGGAAACAAGATCAATGACCTAAAAGGCTTAAAGGCATAGTGGTAGCTCACTGTGAACAAATAGTCTTCCCCAACGGTTCCACTGATAGCGAAAGAAGAAGATGACAGATATTACCACTTTTAATTAGAAAGAAAAAATTAATTAAGGAATAGACAAAAACAAAAGAAATTTCGGTTCAAAGCGACGTCGTTTGGAATGATGTGTAGGCAAAGTCTAAAACTAGGCCTTTCTGGGCCCAATTAAAGGAGTCAAAGGGAGTTATTTACAGAAATACCCTCCTTTTTCTTGGATCATGATCATGACATTGATGATAAGTGATAACCTTTTTTCTAAAACAATACTAACAATCAAGAATGATGGGTGTCATTATCCAAGTGGTTAGTTCGCTTAATCCAAACATCTAATCTAGTATTCCTAATCAATTATTTAAATCGTAACCACTAACCAGCTCATGATAGGAATGTATTGTATTCTAACTAGATATTTTTTGACGTTTCATAAACGAATGTGAAAGAAACATGATTAAATTATCACTATAATAAAGTTTAGATTTGATTCTGTTCGAAGTTGAATCCTGGTTTTAAGAAATGAATATCTTAAAATGTTTGAATTTTTTTTGTGGATAACTTTACATTAGCAAATTTTATGTCACAACTAAACTACAGTGTAAACTTTATGATATTTTTTTTTTTCTGAATTTATTCAACTATATGCTATATAATTTGGGTAATTTATTTTGAACATGCCTAATTTATATGGACCTAAAGATGCATATTTTGGGCCTTAAATTAGTTGGATACATATATGGGTTTAAATTCTAACCTTTAATAAGCCTATAAGCCCAAAAAATAACAGTTTGTAAGTTATCTGACAAAGGATTTTAATAATAAAGCTGCATATAAAATTGAAAAGAAATGCATGTTGTATAATATTAATTGATACTTTGGCAGTGTCGCTTATTACAAAGGCAGTTGCATGTGATGTGCTTGCAAACTCGCATTTTATCTTCCCTTACCTTTTTGTTTTTAGAAAATAGTATATTTTTTCATCATGATTACTTGGAAACTTGGAAGCTGTGACAAAATATTGGTTTTGAGTGCTTCTGATAAAACCTTGTATTTTGAACTTGAAAACTTTTGTTTTCAGCCATTTTTTTAACTTACTACGATGACGGTCACTTGTTTTGGGATGAAACTTTTTACTACTTGGTGTTGGTGATGCATGGTTTCTATAATTCCTCTTATACAACAAAACTTTTTTGGTTTTTGTCAAAAATTGTATATAACCAACCTTCTTTTTATTAGGATCGCACGTCAGGCCACTTAAAAAGAAGTAAAGAACAATGAGAGATCGATGTAAAAAGAATAAAGGAACAAAAGAGAAAGTAATGGACAGTTCATCACAATTCACACACCAAAAAGAAAACAGCTGAACATTTGTTAGAATCTCAACACTTTCCAAACACACGAAAACAAAATGACACTCATTTCTCACCGACAATAGTGATGAAAATATATCATGGCCGAACTAATTGGTAGTATTATTAGTTTGAGATTGGTATTTTTTGTAACAGTTTGATATTGAATTGTTGATTGATGACCACGAGAAAAAAGAAGTACGATTTATATCATTTGTTGGTTTACTGTATATAGATGATCATTTGGTGTCCTTCTGGTTTCGAGAAAAACAACAAGTGGTTAAAAGTGTAGTTCGAGAAAAAGATTTGGTTAGGACATGTAATTCTTTATTTGAGCTTTTAATCCAACGAACGGGGTTAGATTTTCCTTGCGACGGTGGCTTTGGATGATCCTTAACGGCACGATCTGATCATTACATATTTACATTGACGAAAGAGCACGTGTAAAAAAACTCGTTCACTGGTCTGGTTGACTTTTATTACATACTGTCTGGTCGCTATATATCTATCAAATCTCTATGCATTAACAATTAATGCAACGTTGCTCATTAATTAAGTATGTATTTTTTGTTATTTTACAAGTAGTATTGATATTACAGGAGTTAAAATGTTATAAAAGAAACTACAAACATTTATTCGTAAGTTTATTCATTTATATTTTTTAAAAAATTGGTAAAGATGAAAGAATTTACCTTGGGGAAGAGATCAACGGATTTCGAGAGAAGTACTACTACACAACATTTATTCGTCAAACATGTATGTATTTGTATGTTTATGCATGTATTATGTATCAAATAAATGCATGTTATATGAGTAATAAAGAAAGGTCTTCTGACCATAACAGAGAAATTAATTAAGAACCAGTTGAAGTAAATAAATAACTCTAAATTGTGGAAATTTTAGATCAAAAGTAGATAAATAGTCAGATATTTCATGTGGATTTTACGTATTTTAAGGATCTAATTCATTTTATGCTTTTAAAAAATTTCATTCACTTTCTTCGAAGCAGTAAAACAGTCTGTCAATGTGAAACTTATGAACAATCAACATAAGAAACAAAAATTAAACAAAATTTGTATTTATTGTCTTCTTCTCAGCAGAACTTCTCTCCACTTAATTTTGTTTCTTGCTCTGTCCCAAAAACATTGTTTCATTTTTTTATCTCCCAATTTCCCTAGAAAATCTGCTTCCGATCTAAAAAAATCTCTAGAATTTATGTACAAAACACCATTTTTTTAGACTACTAAACAAATACTAACACTAATCTCGGCTACAATAACAGAAAGACCTTCTGTTCCTTAAGCCACAATAACATCTTTCTTTCTAATTTCTCTGTAATTCTTCCTGAGAGAATGCATAGTTCCTCTAAAAGCCAGGCCTTTTCTCTCACTTTTCTTCTCTTTCTTTTTCTTCTGCCATCAGTCTCAGAATCACAGCTAATATCAAGTGAATCAAGAACTCTATTAGAAATCCAAAAGCATTTACAATATCCACCAACTCTTCGATCATGGAGCAACTGGACCAATTTCTGCTACCTCCCTTCTTCTCCTTCTTTCAAAATCCTCTGTTTCAATGGTCATGTAACTGAATTAACCGTCACGGGGAACAGAACCGTTAAGCTCCCCGGAAGATTCTCAAGCGACTCACTATTCACTGTTCTTACAAAACTCTCAAACTTAAAGACATTGTCTCTGGTCTCTCTTGGCATCTCTGGTCCTCTCCCTTCACAGATCATCAGGTTATCTTCATCTCTTCAATCTCTGAATCTCAGTTCTAATTTCATCTCTGGGAATATTCCTAAAGAGATCTCGTCGTTGAAGAATCTGAGAAGTCTTGTTCTAGCGAACAATTTGTTTAACGGAAGTGTTCCTGATCTCAGAGGATTGTCGAATCTTCAAGAGCTGAATTTAGGCGGTAATAAACTCGGTCCTGAAGTTGTTCCTTCACTTGCAAGTAACTTGATTACTATTTCATTGAAGAACAACTCTTTTGGATCAAAGATTCCAGAACAGATCAAGAAGCTGAATAAGCTTCAGAGCTTAGATCTTTCCTCCAACAAGTTCACTGGCTCAATCCCAAGATTCCTGCTTTCGCTTCCTTCGCTTCAGAATCTAAGTTTAGCACAAAACTTGCTGAGTGGATCACTTCCAAATTCATCGTTGTGCAACTCCAAGCTTAGAATTTTAGATGTTTCTCGGAATCTTCTGACTGGGAAGCTTCCATCTTGCTTCTCTTCCAAGAAACAGACAGTACTGCTCTTCACATTCAATTGCTTGTCTATAAATGGTTCTCCTTCTGCAAAGTATCAGCGTCCAGTTACCTTCTGTGAAAACGAAGCAAAGCAAGCAGTAGCTGCTGTGAAGTCTGACACTAAAGATAAAGAAAGGAAAGAAGAAGATACAGGAATCGAACTTGGATTGGTGATTGGCATTATCATCGGTGTGATCCTCGTTTCAGCGGTTTTAGCTGGCTTGGTTTTGGTTAGGATGAGAAAATCAAGATCAAAAGAAGAGCCTTTGGAAGCAAACAACGTCGATCAGGTCACTGTTTGCAGCAACACCACCAGGTCCACCACATCAAAGACAGTACCAGATCTAAGTAGGCTATTACTTTGAAATCTTGAATCAAGTTTTCACACCCATTAACCTAACTAGCTTGATTTTTTCAAATGCAGGACGTGTACCGCAAACCATGAGATCCGCGGTGATTGGACTATCACCATACCGAGTTTTCTCTTTGGAGGAACTGGAAGAAGCAACCAACAATTTTGATGCAGAGAATCTCTGTGGAGAACAGGTAAAGGAAAATGTAAATAAGACATGATTTAAAATTGATCCGAGTGTCTAACTAATCGATATATCTAATTTCAAAACAGCTGTACAAAGGTTGTCTTAGAGAAGGCATAGCAGTGACAGTGAGGTGTATTAAGCTGAAACAGAAGAATTCAACACAGAATTTAGCTCAACAAATGGAAGTTTTATCAAAGCTAAGGCATATGCATTTGGTCAGTGTTCTTGGACACTGCATTGGTACTTATCAAGATCATCATCCTTATGCCGGAAGCACTATTTTCATTGTCCAAGAATATATCTCTAACGGGTCTTTGAGGGATTACCTCACCGGTAATACTTGAAAAAGATTATCGATTTCAAGAACTTATATTTTTGTTGGGAAACTAATTATTTGGAAATGTTTTTGGCAGATTGGAGAAAGAAAGAGGTGTTGAAATGGCCTCAGAGAATGTCGATAGCGATTGGAGTTGCTCGAGGAATACAGTTCTTGCACACAGGAGTGGCACCAGGAATATTTGGGAACAATTTGGAAATAGAGAATGTTTTACTTGATGAAACACTCACTGTAAAACTCAGTGGTTATAGTATTCCTTTACCATCCAAGGTATATAAACAAACCAGATATAATATAATCAGGATATAGCTTCTAATCTTCAGTTTAACCTCTCATGAAATATATAACCTTCTGGGGGAATTTCAGGTTGGAGCGGAGAGCCCTAGTAATGAAGATGGAGAGAAAGAAGATGTGTACCAGTTTGGAGTGATACTAATTCAGATCATCACAGGCAAAGTAATAGCAGCTGCATCTTCAGAGTTGGGGAGCTTGAAGCTTCAGCTGGAGAACAGTTTGAGAGACGAACCATCGGTGTTGCGTAGCTTGGCAGATCCGTGTGTGAGAGGAACATATGCATACGAGTCATTGAGAACCACAGTAGAGTTTGCCATTAACTGTCTTTGTGAAGATCAGAGGAAGCGGCCATCGATAGAGGATGTTGTATGGAATCTGCAGTACACAATTCAAGTGCAACAAGGATGGACAAGCAGTGAGAACCTCGGGCTTGGTGGTTCAGAACTATAGAAGAGAAATATAAAATCACCATCCTTGAAGAACATAGAGAAACTGATCAATGTCAAATTCAAGGCCTATATGAGAATACATAAAGTTGAACCTACTAATACTTAAGGTACTTACGAGTCTCATGTGAAGCTTCAGATTTTGGTGTAGAAATTGGATTAGCGTCACAAAGAAAGCAATGCAATTGTTAAGGCAATGAAAGGGTGTAACAGAAGGATAAGGCCACAAACCCTTAAATAAAATATCGCAACTTTGTGGAATTTGGGTACAAAGTTGTTTTTTGTAGCTAGCAAGTAAATCGTAATACATATATACACAAAAGTGAATAATTCAGATGGTTTGGTACAAAGTTGTTTTTTTAAGGATGTTGGGTTACATCAAAGCATGGAATCACTTAAATAGTTTTGGAAACACAAGACATGAATGAAAAGAGAAGAAAGCTGTTGCTGAATCGTGATTGAGAGAAAGTAGAGAGAGCTACAACGCTTACAACAAACTACTACTAGTCAGCAGTCCAGCTTTGCTCAACAACATCACGCACTCTCCTGTTGTACTCGCGCTTGCTTTCGCTGTACATCCGAGCAGCTTCCGAGTTTGCAGGAGAATTCGGATTAGGGTCACAGAGCAAGGACTGCAATAACAAAGGGAAAAACGGATTAGAGAAGAAGAAAGCAATTCAAGCTTTTAAGGGCATCAAGAGATGTTCATATGGCATTTTGAATTCACCTGGATGGAGGTAAGTATAGCAGCAACATCATAGATTGGACTCCACTGGTTTTGTAGAATGTCCAAGCAGATACTCCCATCTGCATAAACTACACAACGAATAGAGCAGAAGAACGTTAATTGGAGGCAAAAGCTGAACATCAACCAGGTGGATAGAAAATCCAATGTTGTATCTCTATAACTTACTATTAGGATGAAACATCCGTGACACAAACCGAACTGTTGGTGGTTTATTGGGATAATCTTCAGAGAACTGCAGTGAGAGTTTGAAAGTACCTGAACAGCATCAAGAAAGAGACATAAGAACACCACTACAACGATCCCAAAAATTTATGCTTCTTGTCAAAATGCAATAACATATCATAACCATACCTCCATCCCATGGTGTGTCATCAGGCCTACAAATTTAGAAACAAAAAGGTCTAAGTAAGTACAGAAATGACAAAAGTTTCAGAAATATTTAGCCAGTATCTAAAGGTACTTGTTCCCATTACCCAAATATGACAGCATTCCAGAGCATAATGTTGTTGTCCTGTGGAGCACCACTAATACCCGCAGGTGGGTCTTGCTGCAACCTCTTGAAATCCCTCATTAACCTCTTCCTTGCTGGCGTCGACATCCTCCTTTCTTTCTAATAAACAAAACCCACCAAATATTCATCACCTTTTAAGGTCTCGAACCTCTATCAATCTAGAAATTACTACTAACGATTTACGTATGCTAAAGTTGCTAACTTTGTACTAGATTCGAATCTTCCTAACAAGTCTACGACCTATGATTAGCTTAGAAGAAACATATAAGGCTTGAACCTAGAAACAGCTTAAGATCGCATCAATTCACCAAAATAGCCACACACAAATGATAAGATGAAAGTAAAATCAACGGATCCAGTAAACAAACATAGAAGAACAGAGATCGGATGAAAATGGTACCGTGGAAACAGATCTCGTTGTTGAGGTAAAGATCGCGGAGAGAAGAGGTCGTCAAACAAACATATGTGTTCAGCGGTGTTGACCGCCGGTAATCAGAGAAAGTTTTCCGATCGATTCAGGTCGGCGATTCTCAATATCACCGTGCGATGAGAGAAATGGGTAAAAAAAATCAATAATTTGGGAAGAGATCGTATAAGTGATGAATGAATGATCTTCTAGAAGCTTGGCTCCTCTCTGACATATCTGTAAAGTTGGATTCGCTTTGCCCTTTGGACGACCGAGCGAGTGGTTGGTTTGTTCCTAACCGGAATTAAACCGTTTAGGGCAATCTACACTTTAACCGGGAGATTAGTGTTAGTTAACATACAACGATGACATGTAATCTTTTTTATGTAAATCTTCAGATGACAAATTAGAGTACTTTTCTTAATGTAGCGTAAACTATATATTTCTAATAAACCAATATAAACCATTGTACCACTAACCGGACTAAAATCCAGACCCAAACCACAAGAGTAGAGTAGAGTGATGTTTTTGTTACTAGAGAGAAATGTTTTTGTGGTATGTCTTGTTTCTCCAATCTCTCTAGACAAACCAATTCATCTTCAAGCCTCGTCTCAAAGCCTAGGCATTTGGATCATACTAGCTCGTACTCAGACTTCAAATTGAGATTTGCTCTTAAATCAAAAACAACTAAGATCAGACTGATGTTTTGAGATACAACCGCTTACCACGAAATGATATGTGGCTTTTGAACATTTGGTCAAAAGGACGAAAAAATAAACTACTTTTAGTCTCTTCTGCTACCTACGAACATATATCAATCCTGACGAAACCTATCAGCAAAACAAAAAGGGTAGGATGATCTCTGATATATGTTCCTGTTATGGCCCTAAGATTCATCATCTATTCCATTCATAGTCTCCTCCATAGTTAGGCGAAGCGTTGTTCACACGGCTTGTCTCTTCTGGTTTGATGGAGTTTGCAAATGCATGCCAGCCTATAAGGTAAGGCAAGACAAACTTGCAATATAGAAGAAAAAAAGGAGTTTAGTAATGTTTCTTTGAAAGTTCATGCCGGTAATGTTAAAGATGAGATATTTTCTGATCTTACATTGAATGCAGAGATAAGAACAGCAAACTCTGCTCGAGTAATTGGTATGTAAATGCTCTCATCCACATTCACAAGCTTGTTTTGAACACCTAATATATACACGGAGATCGTTAGAGACTATCCTTTTTGACAAGAATCAAGAAGAAGATTAAATTTACTTACTTAGGTTGAAGAAATGACCAGAACCATCTGGGAGAGGCTCAACTTTCAACACTTTCCTTACTTTTCCCTCATCACTACATACAACAAACAAACCGATCAGGAGCAATATAATAAGAATACAACCAATATTATCAGTGTAATGATGCTTTTTACCTTTTCCCCTTGAATGGATCATGGAAGAATTCACAAGATTCCCTCGGGCCTAGGCTAACTAGAGTTCCAATTTCTGTAACAGACAATGAGAACACCTGCAATTTTGACATGAAGCTTTACCAAATTCATAATAGAAAAAAGACTGCCTTTTAACACCAAATCCAGTCAAATGGTCTTAACAAAGTTACAGCTCAAGGATCATCTGAAGTTAAAGAGATAAAACCAAACCTGTTTCTTGCTCCAATCATATTGTCGTACACCAGCAGAAGGAGCAAACTGGAGCAATAAGAAACCATCTTTTGACAACTTGAAAGCTCCAGACTGCAGAAAAACAACAGAAATCAAATGGAAAACTCAAAGCATGATTATTCAGTTAGAGCTCTTTGATCTTTAATTTTGGGATAGAGACTTACGTCTAAAGCCACAAACTCTGGTGCTCTTGGGTCCACTGTTAACGCAGCTTTCCCTTTGTATATCGAATGACCCACGTAAAATCTAGCAGGCAATCCTTCAGCTATCAAATCGAAACAAAGAACACAAGTAAACATCACCTACGAGCTCCATCTATAGATATAAAAAGAGTTCTCTTTTTGGATTTCAAGCTTCAAGGTTACAAATTTCTCGTAATTAAGAGTACCCTTTTGTGTTTTTAAGCTTCCAATTTCTTAATTAAGCAAGCTAAAACCCTAAAGTAACCAAGTGAGATGGCTTACCAGGTGAAGGAGAAGAAGAAGAGTCACCGAACCTCTGCTTCTCGAAGTAATCCGTCTGGCGAGACTTAACCGAGAAGAGCTTCACCGTCTTCGTCGTCGGTTTCAAGGCGAATCCATGCCGTTTCACTGCAAAACCTCCGGTGACGAGTACTGAAGACGAAGAGAGAAAGCGAGGATTGGAGTTGACCGCCATTAGAGGAGTCGATAAGAGTTGCGACATCGCTTTGTGTTTGTTCCCTCTCAGTCAATGTAGTGTGTCTTCTCTGCGAATTACGATGGAGGAGAGAAAAAGGCGCTTCCTTTACACACTCAGAGACTCGAGACTCGAGAGAGATGACGAGACAAAGAAAGTGATAACTTTTCGTTAATTCGTTTCTACAGCTTTATTTCTTCAAAAATTACAAATAGACCCAAATTTTATAAATTTTGTTGGAATATTGAGAGAAAGAAGAAACAGAGTAAGAGATAATATCTCTTCTCCTTAGAGAAGACAAAAGAACGAAAGAGAAACTTTTATTGAACTGAAACTTGTCTATATACATCTGCAGGCACATACAAGGTCGTTTGTCTATGTACCTCTGCATTAATAGGTCTAGAAAACGCTACTACATGCGAAGTTTTCGATTTTAGGACCAACGATTGGCCCGACCAAGTGATAAGACATGAGACAAAATATGTTCCATAGATCTATATACAATTGGACTTGGCTATGCTGTCTCAACAAGAACACTGTTGACACTTGACTTCGAAACCAATTCATATGATTATGCTTTCTGGAATAAATCCATATCTACTGGATTTGTTCTCTGTTATTTCCCAAGTTTGGTCTCTATTCAGTAATTTGATTATTGTCAATGCATATTGTAATATTTGCTTCTTCCATCAACAGTTTGTTGGTCAAATTTTGCAACTCTTCAAGATATTGTTTTGGTCCATATAGCTAATAACATTCGAGACAAGATAAGAGAGCTAATTGATGAAAGTATTACGAGGAGATTGTATAATTAGTATAAAGATCTAAGGTATTTTGATTTTCTCATTTTTCCGTAGAAAAAGGAACCTGGATCCTATTAAGAATAATAATCCGAAAACTGCGCATTATATATGCAGTCTTAGTTACAAAACACCATTCATAGAAAAACATTCTCTTTCGTTTTCTCTCCTCTCTCTCCATATTGTTTTTCTTGAACAACAAGCAAAAACAGGGCAAAAGCTTTGGCTGTTTGTTGGAAGGGGGCAAAATGGTTATGTAATCAGCAAGCTTCACCAAGTTTGCAGCCAAGTACTCCTGCATCCATGGTAAGTTTCCGGACCATCGTTCCCGGTTTAGGTCGAATTGTAAACTTGTTTGGGAGCGGGGTTTTCGGTTTAGAGCTCCACGCATTTGCTTTTCCGGATTGCACAAAATAAGCTCCGTTGAGAAAGTAATCTCCTTCTGATTGCCAATTCCAAGATTTCCATTCACCGTATGGTGTGTACTCTCTTTTTGTAATCTGTTTGGCTTCTTCATTAGGAGGAGCAATGAAACGATTGCCTTGACTAATAATTGTAGGGTTCATGTTCCCACCAATTGCATACATTTCCCAATGTGTGTAGTCATTGTTCACCACATGTATCGTTCCGTATCTGCAACGAGGCATTCTCTGTTCCAATCGCTTACCGAAGTGGTTAAACGCAACCGTTATCTGCATTTTCTTGTCGATCACGTGTTCGTCCCTCGCCCCAAACAACATCACCTGTTCTCTCACAAAATTTAAAACAAGACTCTAAATTAGAGGTCTTGATTGTTTCATATGCAACTTCACATGAGCGAAAACAAAGGAATCTTTTTACCTCTTGGTGGTCGGTGAAATGACTGTTGGAAATAGTTACAGCAGTGGAGCCGTCAATAGCATCGATCATACCATCTGCACATCTTGTCATTGAGACATGGTCGATCCAAATATTGGTTGCTCCAAACAAACTGATTCCATCACCATCACTTTTTGTCCTAAGCCCTATGTGAGCCTCAGAGTCTCTGATCAACCCACCGTTCCCAGGAACAATGTGCTTGACATAAATATTGTGAATGATCACATTATTCACAAATTGCAACGTTAATCCAGCACCTTCCATGATGTAAACCCTAGCTCCTCTTCCATCGATTGTTTTGTCGCTCGTTATCATCAGTTCTTGTTGCAGTTTTATGATCATGCTTCTTGCGAATATGATCCAAAGCGGTCCGTCTCGAGTCACTGCATGCCTTAACGTTCCTGGTTTAGGGTTGATAAGATCGTTGTCAGACGCGTCTTTGACGACGTATATCGGTCCGTCTTTTCCTCCGGTGGTTCTCCGGCCGAATCCGAGCACACAGTCGGCTAGTTTCTTCCGGTTATTAGCCCAGTTACGATCGCATCGCCAGCAGTTGTCTATCGGGTTATAAGCTAGGCATTTTCCGCTGCTTTTGTGCGTTTTACGACCACTTCTCACCTGAGTAAGCTCTCTCCTTGTATCGTTCCTTGATTCCGATGCATCCACTGCTCTGTTAAAAAAAATAAAAAGTGTTTAATTAGTACTTGTTTAGGAAGTTAGGTTAAACATTTGACCTAACAAAGACAAAAACTCACATATTGACATGGTAATTAAAATGGTTGGTGACGTTAAGTGGATGAGGATCGTAAGAGCCGATGGTTTGTTTCAATGCATCACTTTGTCGTTGCGTCCAGTAGCTATCAAAGACAGCAACATTGCCTCGAACCTGTGGGGCCACTATAGCTAAGAACGAAGAGAAGAAAACGAAAACATAGCCGCCAAGATTCAAGAAAGCTGCTGCCATTTTAAATATATTGCAAATGCAGAGACCAAAGCCTGTGAACTTTATATTTTCCCGGCAAAACCTCAAACGGAGGTTGTTGTTTCAGATAGGCCTGCCGGGATTAAAAGATTAAAGATTTGAATCACCTGATTGCTTTAATAACCAGGAACTGGGGAGAGAGAAAAGGAGATGAGAAGAGTCAATAGAGGATTGAGAATTAACATAGATTAGACAACCATTGATTTAAATCTCTATGGTCATTTCTCCAAAAAACCCAATTATAGATTTTGGATGCCTTTGTTTAATCCTTCTTTTCTGGATATTTTCAGTTATTTTTGCCTTGATCTAATATTATTTTTACTGAGATAATTACCCAATAGCACCTTTAAAACTTGAGGTAACTATTTTTGTATTTACTTAATTAATCATACATACTACATATGATTATTAAACGTAGTATATATCAAGTCTCTAGGTCTATTGAAAATAATTATCATACAAGTAATTAAAAAAATTCCCCATGGGGTCAGAAGCTAATTAATGGCGGGACTCTCTGTTCCCCCAAAAGAATTTGAAGACATGACTATAAAAAAAAAAGAATGAAACAATTTTATTTTGGACTCCTGATCTGTGAAAGACTGAAACAGTTCATACGCAAACTGATATAAAATCCAAAATGTTATCTCTAAGAATATGGTCCGTGATCAATAATACAGATCTAAAATTCACCAACTTATATGCAAATTGCAAAATGCAATAAATAAATCTTGACCATATGTTACAAATCTACCAGATCATTATGTACAGAGAGCACTGCGAGTCTTGATCACACATTTCACCAGAAAAGTAAAACAATACAACACCATAAATGTTTCTTCTCCTACCGATTTCAAGAAAGACACTAATAATTACTCAAAGAAGCTTTAAATGTTAAATCTCTTTCACCGGAGAAAGAAGATTCTTAGCTGAAAATAATGACGCAAGAAAGATTCAAGAACAACCTTAACGCCGTCGTGATATCATTCTTCTTCTTCTTCCTCTGTTCCACGTCGGATTTGCTCCTTCCACGTTCACCGTTAGCTATTCTCACCGGCGGGAGGTGGGATCTTCTGCAGCCGAGTGTAGGTATATCCGCAATGCACATGCAGCTTCTACACAACAACAAAGTCGTCATCTTTGACCGTACGGATTATGGACCTTCGAATGTTTCTCTCCCTTCTCAAACCTGCCAAAACGCCACCGTTTTTGACTGCTCTGCTCATTCAATACTATACGACGTCGCTTCAAATACCTTTCGCCCACTTACACTACGTTACGACACGTGGTGCTCTTCCGGTTCTTTAAACGCTTCCGGTTCTTTAATCCAAACCGGCGGTTATGGCAACGGCGAAAGAACTGTACGGGTTTTCACACCTTGCGACGGAGGAGTTGGAAGCGTTTCGTGTGATTGGATTGAGAACAGAGCGTATCTCTCCTCTCGCCGGTGGTATTCCACCAATCAGATTCTTCCCGATGGTCGGATTATCATCGTCGGCGGAAGAAGAGCTTTCAACTACGAGTTTTACCCCAAGGATCCGGGAGAATCCGTTTTCAATCTCAGATTCTTGGCGGAGACGAGAGATCCGAATGAAGAAAACAATCTTTATCCGTTTCTTCATCTTCTCCCCGACGGTAATCTCTTCATCTTCGCCAATCGGAGATCGATTTTGTTCGATTTCGTCAATCACCGAATCATCAAGGAGTTTCCACAGATTCCCGGCGGCGATAAACGGAATTATCCCAGCACTGGCTCCTCCGTGCTCCTCCCTCTCTTTCTCACCGGAGACATTAACAGAACGAAGATAACTGCTGAGGTTATGGTATGCGGCGGTGCTCCGCCGGGAGCGTTCTTCAAAGCGGCGAGGACGATTCCTAAAATCTTCGTCGCGGGATCACGCACGTGTGGGAGATTGAAAGTGACCGACCCGGATCCGAAATGGGTCATGGAGCAAATGCCATCGCCACGTGTCATGTCTGATATGTTACTGTTACCAAACGGTGACGTTTTGATCATTAACGGTGCTGCTAACGGAACCGCTGGTTGGGAAGACGCGACGAACGCTGTTCTCAACCCGATTTTATACTTACCCGAGGAGCCTGACCAGACCCGGAGATTCGAAATTCTCACCCCGACTCGAATCCCTAGAATGTACCATTCGGCGTCTCTTCTTCTGTCAGACGGCAGAGTCTTAGTCGGAGGAAGCAATCCTCATCGAAATTACAATTTCACGGCGAGGCCGTACCCAACGGAGCTCAGCCTCGAGGCTTATCTCCCGCGTTACCTGGATCCACAGTACGCACGTGTGAGACCGACGATCATCACGGTGGAGCTCGCCGGGAATATGTTGTACGGTCAGGCTTTTGCCGTAACGTTCGCGATTCCGGCATTCGGAATGTTCGACGGAGGGGTATCGGTGAGGCTCGTGGCGCCGTCGTTCAGCACTCACTCAACGGCGATGAACCAGAGGTTGTTGGTTTTGCGCGTCAGGCGCGTGAGTCAGTTATCTGTTTTCGCTTATAAAGCTGACGTGGACGGGCCTACTAACTCCTACGTGGCACCACCTGGGTATTATATGATGTTCGTGGTTCACCGTGGAATTCCGAGTGTAGCTGTTTGGGTTAAGATTTAAAGCAATCCTTTTATTATTTCATTAGTTTTTTGATTGATTTTTTGAAGAATTGTAGTTAAAAAAAATAAAAAATTGGTGAAAGTTAGTTAATAAAAAAAAAGGAAATTTCGGTTAAGACCCCTACTCCTCGGGAGAAGATATTTGATTTTGTTTGTCCTAGTAGTTGTGATGGTTTGATATGCTTCTACAATCTTTATAAATCGGGTATTGTAGTCAATCCAGCCACTAGATGGCATCGAAGTTTTCCTCCACCTAGGTATAAACAAGTCATTCTCGACAAATCTTCTAGTGAATATAGTAGTGTCTTTCCTTTGCCTTTGCTTGGATTCGGCAAAGACATCATCAATGGCACATACAAGCCGGTTTGCTTATATAATTCACTAGAAAGAGGACTAAGAAACGCTACTACGTGTGAAGTTTTCGACTTTAGGACCAATGTTTGGAAGTATATTACCCCTTCTTCTCCTTACCGGATCATTGCTTTCCATGATCCTGTGTACGTAGATGGGTCGCTGCATTGGTTCACCGAATGCAAAGAAATCAAAGTTCTATCTCTAGATCTTCATACCGAGACTTTTCAAGTAATCTCCAAAGTTCCTTTTGACATTGCAAATTGTGACAACATTGCCATGTGCAACTTGGATAACCGCTTGTGCATATCCGAGAACAAGTGGCCTGACCAAGTGGTATGGTCGTTTGATTCATGCAACAAGAAATGGCACAAAATGTTTACGTTAGATCTGAATATATTTTCTCATGGGTTTGGGAAGCACTTTTTGGCAGTCTCACCAGTAGCAGTTTTGGAAAAGAAGAAGAAAAATGGTAAGTTATTGTTATCTTCTAATCTAATATATAAGCAACAAATGGTGGTACATGATCCCGAAACCAAATCTTATGATTTTGTTTTCAAGAGTAAGAATTCTGGAAATCATGTTTGTTATTTCGAGAGTCTAGTCTCTATTTTATAAATAGATAGATCATTTTAGCTATATTTTTCCTAGTTTTTTTTTGGGGGGGTTTATATTCATGAAAATTGTAATTTCAAAAAGTTTAAATTATTGTTGGCATTTTCTGATCTATTAATTGCTTCTACATCATACATTGTAATTCATAGATTTTGTTTTTCTACGAAGTTAATACGCAATTGTACTTTTTGGAAGAAAACTAATGTTCTGTTTTCAATTGAACTTCAAACCATTCTGGCCAAAAAGGCTTCTCCAAACTCGCGTGGCATTTTTAGTTCCATTGAAGGTTTTGAAAATTTACGTTGCCTTGTTGACACATATACTTTGTAAACAAAATACTAAAACTCTTAGGTTAATTAGAAGGTTTTCTTAATGACCAGTGAGTTCAAGGTTTTATGACCATCCATAAATTTTTTCTAATCATATCAAAGAGATCATAACAGGTAAATAACATTTGTGAGTAATTTGTTTTCTGAAAGATTCAGAACTGAGGTATAATGTCTATGAGATCTGAGTATATTTAAAATCAATCTTATATGATCCACATCTCTTTAAAATGATAATTAAAAGTTTAACAAATATCAAATCCCAATATTTTCAAAACATTTAATCTCTTAAACTCTACAAAGTTAAATCTCATGACCAAATATATACGCTTGACCTCAGAGGGTCTAACATAACAGTTGCAGATCTCTGTACTAATTCGGGCTCGATCGATCAGTCTTTATTGAAGCAATATATAGGATTGTTTTGCAGAGAAAATGTGATCAAAAAGCTAAGAGTAGGAACAAGAGGGGACCTTGTTTTCAGCTACATTAATGGAGTTTCCTTCACAAAAAGATAATAAATAGGGCTCAGAATCTCATATTTTCTTATTTATTGACACCCAAATAAATGTAATAGTGACGACTCTCCATCCTACACATTTAGTCCTTACTGATAAACTAAAAATTACTTGGCGTCAAAAATTAAGTGCACTATATAGTTCTTATACAAGATTGTAAAAAGTTATTATTTTTATTCTATGGTATTTCATAATCAAATTGTCAAACCAAAACTCAAAAATTGAACCGAATAGAACTCCGAAATGACATTCTCACAAAAAAATCGTTTGAAAGAAGACAACTGAATGAGTTGGATGAACGCATTAAAAAATAACACATTCGACGCATGATACCTGATTATTCTATACAGAAACCAAAGCAAATCGAAACATGTGAACAAAAAACATAACATCTAATTATACCACAAATCCTTTTATTTATGAAATGGCACATTACACGAATTATAGTATACCTAAAAAGGTGGAAATGTTATTTAATTCTTGAACATACGTGATAAACAAAGAGGGTTAATAAATGTGATCTCGCTTGTGACACCAACTACATATTTACTCAACCTTATACGTCACACACGAGAGGACATGACTTGCAACTCGTTAGTACACTTTTCACATCTCTGTTAGCAGAAATTATTATTTTATTTTCTTTCTTTAAATTTTGTTATTTTATTGTATGTGCAAGATTGTAATAAAGAATGTTTTGGCCTAAAGACACATCATTCTCCTAACTAGATAATACAATTTTTAAGCTAAGGCGTGAAGTTGTGGTCTCCATAAATACAGTATCCATTTTAGATACTCATACCGATTTCAGAAGTCATGTAGATGAGCTAGGGAAATACGTATATAGCTTATCTTGCATGCAGATTTTGTGAGCACAATGATCACGAACTGCGAAAAGTCTAATGATTCAAAATGATATGTAACCAAAGTAGATTTTCTTACATACCCAAAAGAAGAAGAAGAAGAAGAAAAATACGGCTGGTCATACATTTATTACAACAAGATTAATATATATAACTTCCAAATAAATAAAACACAACAAAGAGCAGAAAATTATATAAAATCCATGGGTTTAACGAGAGATAGCGAAATGAGCTTATATATATAAAATAAAACCAAACCAGCTAGAAGATAAAATTAAAACCCTAGTAGCTAACATAAAGATAACTAAATAATTATCAAAGATCATATAAAAATAACGTTATTAATTATATCATGGGACGATCTTAGTCATGTCGTTATTACCGGACAGATCAACATTGTTGAGATTGTTGATCTTTTCGTTGTCGTTGTCTTCGAGGTTAATGTTGTTCTTCTTGGAGAAATGGATCTTGTTGTTGTGCATCCAAACCTTAAGCACTCTTCTCTTCACTCCAATCTCTTCACAAAACCTTTGAACAACACAATCTTCTTGCCTTTGTATTTTCCACCCAACTTTCTCAGCAAAACTAAGCATCTTCTCCTTCTGTTCCGGCGTGAACTTTGTCCTGAACCTCTTCTTCTGGTTGTATGGCAGGTTTGGTAGCGATCTAGATGCGGTGGTTACGCCATCTTCCTCCATAAAGTCCTCGGACTCGGAGTTGTTATGCATGTACCGGTAGTTAGAGACTCCAATGGGCATGATCATTTGGTGTGGCATAGCTGATCTGATCTTTTGGTGGTTGAGCATGAGTTTTCGGTGTGGAGGGTGTTGGTGGTAAGGGGACATGGCGGTGGCTGCGAGTTCGCCTTCCACTTCTTTTCTATGGAAGTTCCTGTGGCAATTGCAAGCTGAGCAAGTGAGAGCCTCAATGGAGCCATCTTCACCACTTGGCATAAACTCTCCACACCCATCAGTAGCATTGCCTCCCATAGCTGCTGCATGGTTCTTGAGACACTCCTTGTACTTTATCATAGGCTTCTTGATGATAGCGTTGTAACCAACATGATGAGGATCTTGATGATGATGATGATCATAATTGTTGCCATGACCATTACCATGTAACGGCATTGGAGGTGGTTGAGTAGTATTGTTGTTGTTGTGAGTTGGAGGAGCAGAATTAGCAGCATGATGATCATGATGATGGATCATGTGACCATGACTACCACCACCACCAAATGTAGTGTTTAATGGGATGGGCATATCATGATCTTCTTGACTTGCAATTTCCATCTTTTTTAATTGGGTCTTCTTCAAAAACCTTTTGCTTTCTCTTTGCAAATTGTTTCTTGGTTTGGGGACAGAGGAGAGACTAGCTAAGAAGAAAACAAGACAATTGGAGGAAAATATTAGTAACTAATACCAAAATGATTAAACTATTAAAGGTGAATACTTTCTTGATTAAAATCTTAAGAAGTTTCCACTTTTTTAGAAACAACTCACGGAAAGCATTTTTCAAATAATTTTACTAAAAGAAACAACCAAAATTTACAAAACCCAAAATTATAGGACAAAACGAAAGAATACAAAAAAATGGTAATTAAGGAAAATAAAACTCTTATTGCAAGCCTGCGCAAACAAAAGCTGACAAACGCACTTCGAAAGAAGTCTTCTACTTCAATTCAAGTGGGAAATTTATTATCATGACCAGTAAGTAAAAAGAAAATAAATAACAACTGTTCTTTGATTACCAATCTCCTCTTCTCTCCTAATTTTGATGAGAAATTAACAAAAGATAGAGAGAGAGAGAAGTCAAAACTGGTTATGAAAGAAATTTGAATCAGGTTCTTGAACATTGAACTGAATTAGGAACACATACCTTCACAACTAAAAGTAGAAAATTACTTTGATATCTTAATATGCTTCCAAAGTTCAGAACTCTATTGAAGATATTGCCCTTAAGAGAGACAGAGAGAAGATTAGAGATATTAGGGTTTTGTAATGAAAGACTTTGAAGGAAGAGAGGAGACAAAGATTTGCATTTGTGTTTGGATGTGAAGGCAATGTCTTAAACTAAGAGAGTATTAGTAGTGAAAGCCTAAAGCCTAAAAGCAAGAGAGAGAAAAAAAAAACTAGATATTTTCAATTTTTCACTCTCTCCCTTCCCTCCCAGTGACAAATAGAAAACAACAGCATTTAATTATGTCAGTTTTGTTAGTGTATTTATATTGGTTACACAAATAAATATGGTTTCTATTTAACCTAACTATAATTAAAATGCCCCTAAAAAAAAAAGAAGATCAGAGAATTAGAGGGGAGAAACAAAGAAAATTAAAGGTCATGGGGTGATTGCTTTGCTTGCACTATCAGACATCAAAATTTACACAAGTTTTAGAGAGAGGACTGTGTCAGGGAGTGGTGGGCAGAGAGTAAGCAGTGAAACAAGCATAAAAGTCATAATAAATAAAATAACTTAAAACATTCATGAATCATGAGTAAACGAAGCTAATTGCAAAAGAAAAAAAAGGTATGTGTTCTGTATATTTGGGGTTATTTGTTTTGTTGACAGAAGTATTTTTCTGTATATTTTATTTTTGCAAAGAAGATAAACTTACTTTGGTTCACAAAGATATAGATAATTCATACGTCGTCTATAACTTGTAAAACTTTGGACTCTCGAGGTTGTCATGTCATGCATGTGAATTATATTATTAACCAGAAGTTATGGTCCTACAATATTTCTTGTATATTTTATTCTGTATAATAAAAAGCCGTAATTAATTAATATTATTCAATAAGTTTTTAATAAATGAAATCCTAACATTATCTTTTATTTTATGATGATAAATGTTTTTTCTTGCATGGATTAACATTTCTCACATCTGCATAGTATCCAAATTTTTTTTTTTTTACATCAGTGATAAAGTGAAAATATTGGATGATATAATACAGTTGATAAGATTTCTTTAAAATATATATACAGGCGAAATAAGATCCATCACACGTCATTCGAGGCCAAGATGAATTATTTAGTTCACATACACCACATATCGAACTATTATTATAAACTATATATATCGTAATTTGTAAAAACGTTTCTGTAATCTTTTATACAGTACTCTGGAGTTTTCAATCATATATCCAACCAATGAACCAACTAAAATTTCACCATACATAAAATTGCGGTAGCATGTAAAAAGGCAGTGTATTTACAGCTGTAGTTATAATTATGTACCCTCATAATTTTTGTAGTGAATTAGGAAGCATGGGCAAAAGGATCGAAAGTTATGTGTTCGTTTGACTATAAATAGGAAGTCGTGGTAAAACAGAGAATATTGCTTAACATTTCAGAATTACTGCTCTTAGCAGTAGTAGTAATCATGTCATACAACCATTTCAATTTGAAATTACGCTCGTTTAATGAACCATTTTTTTTGTTAATTTAACAAAGACATGAATCACTTTGTTCTTTACTTATCCCTATGGTCTTTAACTCTTTATCCTTTACTACACCAGATCACATATATGAGATACTTTATCTTTTAATTTCTTTCTTGTTTCTGTTTTGTTGTATCTTCTTCTGGTAACTTCTTGAAATCCCCAATTATATTTTTCATAATGATTATTTTTGTCAGTAAATCATAGATGACTAATGTATTAACTATACATTTATCATAGTGCATTTTGAAAATCACTCGGTCTGGCATAACTATTGGATGAGGAGTTGAGCTCAAAACTTTGGATATATAACAGTATTATACTCTATTTTTAAAATGTATTTAGTCTATTAGTATTACGTTTTTTTTTCAAGTGACAAAATAAAAAGGGTCCACAAGAATAAATGACGTTAGGTCGATGGTCCAATATTGTTCACAATTTTCAAGATGTTCGTATTTACTCGTTCTCCTTTTATATTATGACACTTTAATTTGTGTATATATGTAAGTATTTTTTTTAGGGTTGTATATATCTGTAAGTTGTATATTTATTTATTTCCTATATATCAAAATAAAACAAGATTCTAAATGTATTTTTAGTGCTACAAAGATTGTATTCCTTTAAAAGACGGGTGAAATTTTGTATTAAAACACTTAAAAGATCAATAATATTAAGATTCCTTGTAAGTCGTCTCACTAATTATATACTCGTACATTAATTCTTTATATTAGCTAGCTATTAATTATATATATAAGTAAATACTCTATCAAAAGTTACAATTCAAACATGTCGTTTTAGTTAAAAGAAAGTTATAGTATAAACTAATCATAATACCTATTTTTAAGTGACAAGCGTGCAAAGGCAGACGATTTGTTTCTTCTTTTAGATGGAACCATCAATTTTTGGTCAACCAAAGCTTGTATCCTTCAAAAAAATAAAATCTTCTTTTAAGATGCCAACTCTCTTTTCACAATCTTTATCACGGAAATTCAAATACAATTAAGATTTCAATCATTTTACGTTAGCTAAATCAAATATAAAGATTCAAGTCACATCCACAACTAATGATGAATTAATATTAGGCTTGGTTAGTGTAAATATGATAACAATATCATTTGCTATAGTAATATTAGATTGAAAAGGTATGGATTATATATATCCCGTAATTAATGATTGTTAGATTTTATAATCTCACGCATCAGTTATTATAATTCATGAGTATATGAGTTATCATATATGATATGCTACGGTATAATACGGTTTGGAAGATGATACTATTTTTATTTATTTGACAAATGAATCAATACCAAACCTTATACGCGTTGATCTTAGTTCACCAAAATGATTTTACGAATAAAAACGTATTTTTGTAAGTTCCATCATTATATATACCGCAACAAGCATTTACTTTGTAAGCAACACCAAAAATGAATCTTAAATTTCACATTTTAGTCTTTCTCTTCCTTATTCTTATATGCATGTGTGTGCTGTCCTTGCTTTTCTCACACACCATTTCGATTAAACTCAAAGTTTGAGAAATTTGTTTTGATGCATTTTGTTATGTATAATGTTATTATAACCATTTAATTAAGTAACTATTTTCCTCAGTCGACCTATGATTTCAGTTACAAAACTTCTCCAATAACATATACAATGAATAAAAAATCGACACAATGAGCCCTATAAAACAAACCAAGAGGAAAAAGAGATATTAATTCAGCCGTTGGGAACATTCTCAGTCTTTATATTTCTTTTATTAATTCCTTTTCGTATGAGATTCAAAAGCCCCACACCACCTCAATCCAAAGAAAAGTATAACATGTTTAATTAAGTTTTATTTGATTTCTAGGGATTTCCAACATCTAATCATGTGGTTATATAGTATACACGGAAAGCTACGAATTTTTAAACCTATACTGCAACATTTTTATAGCTTAACCCAAGATGCCTCGTTATGTATTACAGTATATACACATTCCCATCACCTTCCATGATTTTATCTTGATAAGTTGAAAAAGATATATAAGTTGGAATTATTTTAAAGTAACCTTGCTTTGAATCTTAACATTCCCTGCTTTTTTCTTATAATTTTAAGTTTTTAACTAGAGCTAGTTTATTTAATTTTTATCATTATTCGATGCTGCATTTCGATACACTACTAGTCTACTCCTATTTTTTTTGGGTGTGTTTATATATAGTCATGTGACATAAGAACATATAAATAAATAACGTACGTATTTGATCTGGCATTTTATCTAAATAAGTAATCAACTTAGTAATGGATATCAAAATTCAAAATCTAAAGTAAAATACATAATGTGTACAAATTATTAAATATTAATACATATAAAAGTTCATAAGCGCACACATTAAATTATGTATACTAGAAACGGTGCAACAGACGAACTGGGGACCAAATTATGGACCAGCTCATAGCCCATTTGCTTTAAATAATCTAAATTCAGAAATGAATAAATGTTGGAAATGGTTCATGATGTATATAGTGGAGGAATATTGATTATCTATTCTTTTTATTTTTATTTTTGCGGAGGAATAATATGGGTTATCTAAAACCCAAAGAATTTTCTTTATAGATCTTCTTTATTCTTAATCCTAATTTGCCCACCAAACAAAATAACAGCAATTCAAATCGAATTTACGAAAGAATCTTCATCTTTTTATTGACAAAACTTTAGTTTCAAAAGCATTATCTTTAAAAGGAACATAAATGACATATTCTAAGATCTACATAGTCCTTATATTCATGACTATATTATTGCCATTATTTTGATTACTAGTGCCTAATTCCGCCATTGACCGGTTGGGATCATCATAAATCCATTTTTGTATAAGTAAGAAATGTCTTTGGGTATTGTGAAATTTCATGTAAGCACTATTTCGATTTGAGTAATTTCTATAATTTTCGCTTAATTGCGTAGTTACTACTAGCTAGTTAGTGTTCTTACAAACTATGCTTAAATTATAATATTCACAATATGATATAAAATGATAAATAAAAGAGTAATAAATATCAAAACGTTTTTATCTAGTGGTTGTTAAAATGTTTTTAAAAGATTTATATCAGAAAACATGGATTTGAATTTTTAAATTACGAGTAGAGAGTAGAAGATTCAAATATTTGCAAAGTTTTGGTATACAGTTGGAATCGTCTGTCAAAATTAATTACTGATGCATCCTGGAACATAGAATTAAGATTCATAATAAACCATGGATACTGTTATGAGGATAAAACATATATTGTTTGTTTAAATCAAAATAAATCATTGTTTGCAACAGTTATATACACTATTAGTATTAGTTATACTAAAACACTTAGTCTACTTGATATATATTAAGATACGTACATATTTGCTTTATTTATCAACATCAAAGCACAACACGGAATCAGTACAAAACTATTTGAGAATTCACATAAACAACTAAAAAGAAAAACATTCTGAGAATTATTCTGGTTATGTGTTTACTTTAAGAAAATAAAATTTCCCAAGAATCGAAAATTTTTCCCACAAAGCAAATGCACGAGTTCTGGTTATTTTAACACTATTATGGGTTTTACGTGCAATCAGTTTACTGACATCTGATTTCTCCTCATTCATCTATTTAATTATTATATCTCTTTGATTCACTTTTTCTATTTGTAAAATAATAATATTCGAAAGGTACAGTTTTATGGCAGATGAAATGGACGTAGCGTGTAAGAAAATACAAACCCGTACCTTCATAATTTAGTAAACAAAAGCATAAAGTTAAAAAAACATTATAATAATTGAAAAAATTATACATATTTTTCTGAATATATATATAGCAATGAGCCAATTTCATCACTCACCTTACTTATTAGAATTTGTTTTTTCCAACATGACAAATAATTGGCAAGTGTCTCAATTTCAGAGGGCCAAACAATGCTAAATGTAATGGGCCAATTATTTTATCTGCAGGCCCATTTTGAAAAGCACACAAGACTATTCTTTTTTTTTTTTTTTTT
>Ga0041059_1000502_pt1 | contig 29620 bp, 30 predicted proteins | sample AraColnosormetaG_FD_56232 | JGI IMG/M metagenome (GOLD analysis project Ga0041059, IMG submission 56232) | Arabidopsis roots microbial communities from North Carolina, USA - Col MF nosort | ecosystem: Host-associated > Plants > Roots > Unclassified | place: USA: North Carolina | collected... | reverse complement strand
TTTATAATATTATTGGGACTATAATTTTACATAGGGATTTCAAAAAAATTATTATCTTATTATCTTATCGATTTTGGTTAATTTTTACATTGGCCCGACTTAGGACCGGCAAAATTTATTAAGTTATCGTGTTTATTAATTTATCGAGTATTAATTTATAGAGTTTTTACTGTAGTTCAACTATTAAATAATAATTAATATATCTGTTTTGATTAAAATATTAATATATATTTTTTTTAAGAATTTTCTGATGGTGATGGTCTTAGGCTTTAGATAATTTTATTAAGCAATTTTATTTTTAAATTAGTAACTAATTATATAACTTTGAAATATTTAAAATAGTAAATAATTATTTTCCTATCATATCAAGGAATAGACCGTTCCAAAGATTTCAAGAACTAAAAATCCTTATATATATATATTTAGGGGAGGCAAAAGAAGTCGAGAGATCAGATCCTTATACAGAGAGAAACGAAATCGTGAAACGAATTAGGGTTTCGACGAAAAAGATGAAGCCACAAGAAGAAGAAGAGAAGAACGAAAATATGGCGAGGAAAAGAAGTAAATCATCATCGTCGTTGTCCATACCTCTCGATATAGCCACAGATATATTCTTAAGGCTTCCTGCGAAGTCTGTCGTAAGGTTTAGTTGTGTGGCGAAGCATTGGTCATCAATCACCACCGCTCCATATTTCACCAACTCGTTCGAAACTCGACCTAATCTTTTGTTCTTCTTCAAAGAAGCTGACAGGTTCTTTGTTGTCACGGTTCCTAAACCTAATCGGAGACCGAACGAGTCCGTTTCTCATACTTCTTCTCAGATTCTTGATAGTTACCAAACACCCTATCCAAAACATAGCTGCTTCACCATTAAAACCGAGTCGGTCCACGGTTTGATCTGCTTCCAGAGAGGTACAAAGCCTATAGTTTGGAACCCTACTATGAGAAAGTTCAAACCTTTACGCAAACCGGACAAGAGCTGGGAGAGTTTAACAGTCTTTTTAGGGTATGATCCACTCGAACGGACGCACAAAGTAGTGGCCATGCCGTGTGATAAAGCTTCTGATGAGTGTAGGATTTTAACATTGGGTTCAGCAGATCAAGAATCATGGAGAACAGTCAAAACCAATTATAAGCATCACCCTAGCCGTGGCAATCGCAAAAACAATTATGGACCATGCAGATGCATCAACGGTGTTCTATATTATCTAGCCGAGATTGATCGTCATCGACTCATCGGTTTATAATGACTTTTGAAGTAAAATCTGAAAAGTTCCAAGCGATTAGATTACCATGTGGTTGTGAGCCAAAGATGATGATATCTTATAAAGGGAAGTTCGCTTTTCTCGGTCATTCCAATGTGAAGAATAGTCTTCCCATGTGGGTTTTAGAGGGTGAAAAGAAGGGCGAATGGTCAACTTATAATTTTTTACCTCTTTCTCACTATGATCGGCGTTTAGAGTTCCATTTCAAGCTAATAGGTATCACCAATGATGGTGAATTGATTTACGTACCAAACACGGTATTCAAAACATTTGAAGTTATATACATTGATCCAATAAGAAAGACGTTTAGCCTTGTCAAATACGAAGGAGTTGCAGATAAAGGTTTTAGACAACGCAATGGACTTGGAGAAGATAAACCTTTACGTGGGATTCAATATTCACCCAATCACGTTGAGACTCTACTGTCTTTGTGATTCTTTTACTTGATTTTCTTCTTATTTTTGTAATGACACTTTCATCTATGCAGGCTTTATGATTTTGTTTTTTAATAATGTCATTATATTTTGTTGTAGTCTTCAGGCTTTTAAAAGTTTTTGACTGACTATATCCGTTTTTTTCAGTTTCCAAGTTTCTTTTATGATTTATAATTACAAAACATGAATTAATACACATGTGAATATTAAGCATATAATTATATATACCTTCTTTAGTTCTTAGGATAACAATGCTGTGTTTGTCTAAAACCTTTCTCTGCAACTCCTCTGTATTTGACTATTCTAAACGTGTTTCTTATTGGATCAATATATATATAACATCAAAAGATTTGAATACCGTGTTTGGTACGTAAATCAATTCACCATCATTAGTGATACCTATTATTTTATGATTCTATTCATTATCAATGTTCTTTTGTGATAGAACTATACGTAAAACAATTACAAAACATGAATCGAAGATTATGCATATATATAAATCTTTGAATTTTAGGAGAACAATGTATATAGTACTAGCTTGCAATATTGACATGAATATTATGTTGAAAACCAAAAATGTATCAAAATCATACTCCATCTTTTCATTATTGATTGATTTTCTAGGAAAAAAATTGTTTATAAAAGATTAATTTATTGATATAATTAGAAATTCTTTTTGTGGTAAACAATAACAAAACATGAATGCGTACATGGGAACATTAAGCATTTACTTCTTTTGAATGGTAGGGGAACAATCTGTATAGTAGCTTTCAAACATTATAAAATAATTAAATTGAACGAAGACACTACTGTTATTATTTCACAAATGAGAAAGGTGCAGATCATAATTCCTAGCTATTTTTATGATCATATGACCAATTCATAATTGAAATATCTTTCTTTTTTTTGGTATGAAAAACGGTTAAATATCTGATCATAAGAAATCTTTCTTACGATGTTAATCATGTATAAACTTAATCATTGACTTGTTATATTAGCACATTAAATACAATATGATCATATAATACAATAATATAGGCAAATGTTTGATAGCGGAAGCAGCAAACACAAAATACATAGGCAAATATTTGAAGTTACTGATTCAGATGAGACTATCATTTACTCTCCGAGAGAGGGGACTGGGGCGGAATCGGAGGGCGGCTGCACAAAATCCGAGGGGGGCGGGGCGAAGAGTGAAAGATTGTCGATTATGTCAGTGATTGCACCCCAAGATAAATCATTTTCTAAACGTGCTATTTCTTTTCCAGTTTGGAAGACTATGATGATCGGGGCATTGACCAAATTGTAAAGTATTGCAAAGAATGGATTCGTCAAAATATTGGCTTTACGTAATATAATTAGGTTACCATAGGTTTCAGACAATCGGGCCAGTTGATCATCCAATATAGTGCACCGGTCATCGCACAACGAGGATGTTACCGTAACCACGATAGGAAGTTGAGTCGTGGTCAGAATAAGTCGCCATTCAACTTCGTTACTCAACCATGTCACTTCCCCTACGTACACACATTGAATCAATGAATCATCAATCAAAGAGATAATATTCATTAAGATTATAGTAATTTAATCTATATATATATGGGATGGTTATTTATACCTTGACTAAAGCCACTACCCACCAAGTACATTAGCATTACTAAACCGTACAGACCCTTTTTCTCAATTGATCGATAGTATATCTTTTTCTCTCGTTTTCTTATAATGTGTAGTCTGCAGGATTTGTTGTCTCGTTTTATAAGCATCAAAAAGGTTGATGGTTTTACAATTGAACAATAATGTATAAATTAATGACCAATCAACACCATCTCTCTTTTTACTAACTTAGCTGTCCATACTTAATTACTACTCCTAATGTGAAATTCATGATACTTTTATCATATCAAAAGTCAACGGTTGCATGTTATGTTGTATTTTAATAACATTATTAGAATATTTTTTGTAAAAAATCCAAACATTGAAATTTGAAATACTAGATTTTTTATTGGAGATAAAGTTTATTTTTTAAAATAAAATTATACCTTCTATACATTTTTATTACATTTTAGAGGACAACCTTGAGTTCTAAAAAAACTTACAAGGAATACCATTAGAATTAAAATAACAAGAAAACAAAATTTTACACTCCTGGTCTAAGTGACTAGGTCTAGCTAAGGAAAATGCACTTTTTCATTATCTCTAATTTGATCCATCCATATTTGTTGCTGCAGGTTAGAAAGAAGGCGACGTCTCCTTTCTTTTTTTGCTTTTTATAGAAAAAAATCGTACCTGATCTTTGAGATTTAGATTTCTTTCAATCGAGACATTTTTTAATTGAGAAAATTGTTAGAAATATACATATTAATTATGATGTAAACCAGAAGTCGAACAACATGCCCGTCTAGCTCAGTTGGTAGAGCGCAAGGCTCTTAACCTTGTGGTCGTGGGTTCGAGCCCCACGGTGGGCGTTATCTTTTGTTACGTATTTTTATAAAACCCTTTTTATTCGTTTGAAAATCATCAGATTCTGTGAATATAATAGCTTATGCATTGGGCCACTGGCTGATTCAAAACTTGACTATTTGGAGATATATGAAAAAATTAATAGAATTATATATGGTACCCGTATACATGTGATGCGATACACGAGTCTAATGTTGGATGAGTCTGTACAGTACCCGATTTGTAGATGTTATCATATATATACACACTTAATATTTCTACGATCTGATTACCAAAACCCTACACAAGAAAAATTTGAACAAAATCAAATGTTCTTTCTTTTTTCACCAATGCTGTGTTTAATCTCCCCTAACCTGAGAAGAAAAGTATGTCCATTAGATATCAAACGCAAAAGGCTGGATGTTAAAACCATGAAACTATAGCTTGTACCAAACAATAACGGATATTTGTGTTTTTGTTATGCTCAGAGATTTTGGTCAGGGAATACAAAACACCAGAGATCATTAACCATTAACCAGTTGCGTTTAGATACTAAAATTGCAGTTGGGTTATATAAGGAAAAAAAAAAGAAAAGAAATAAAGCTTTGTTCAAGCAAATGGAGAAGAGGAAAAAGTCTTTACCGGGGAGGCGAGAGGGGACATTGGAAGGAATGAGAGCTCAAAGATTCAGACTTTAACTTGAGCTGGTCGTAGGGCTAGTGCCAAAGGTTGAAGATGGTGTAACTGAAGCTGGCATTTGTTGAGAAGCTCCTTCAGCCCAAGAACTCTCAGAAATTGGGGAATATGGTCTTGTCACTTTGTTTTTCACCATTCCCTAAAACGAGTACGATAATTAAATCATCATATTAATTTGGCATATAGTTTCCACCACTGTAATATCACTTATAACAACATGTTAGGGCCAATTGTTAAAAGGGGTGTCACTATGTAATTAAAAGTGAAATAAAGATCTCTTCTCACCTTTAAAGCATTCTGCCCATACAAGTTAATGGCTTGATCGATAGCTGAGTAAACATCAAAGGCCTGCTTGCTGTTGGGAATGCATTTGACAACACGGAATTGTTCCTTCGGGTCATGTGGCTTTGCTTTCAGATAGAGAATAAGCCGCGAAGGTGGAGAGTTAGGTGGGTCTTTTTTCCCGTCACTCAGTTCCATGGTTACCAGATCATTCCATAGAATATCCCACTGTATAGAACACGCATCTTTTGCCGGAATAAACTTTCTTTGGCCCATTATGTTGGAGGGTTGCTGGAAACATTAAAAGTTTGGAAATTTCAATAGAATTTCTTGGATAGATACAGAAGACGAACACTATACCAATTAAACATAGAGAGCAAAAAGGTTTTGTCTAACTCACTTGTAGCAATATCACTCTTCGATGTGTGATCATCAGAACTTTTCCTTTTGGTAGGATGAAATGACTTTCGTAGGCATCTGTTAATGCAAACTTCCCACGTACTTTAAACAGATCAACCTGGCCCAGGAATGATCCAGATTCTGCCAACTGCAATATGACCTGCAAATGCAAAATATTGGAGGTTTGAAATTTGTATAAGAATAATCATATGCTACGTAAACCAAACCAAATATATTATAAGCACCAGTAAATCCATTCCTCATCAGCTAACCAAGAGCAAAACGACTAGTGCAAGCCACGAAATACAAATTTGAACATATTTACGGGTAAAAATTGTACCTGCCCCTGTGCCCTGTAATCATTGTAAGGACGAAGCAAGCTATCAGCACCAACCGCTCTTGGAAGTCTCCGGCGAAGAAGTTGTTCATCTGAGGTGATGGCAGCTGCTATTTTCATCCTCATGGCATTTGCACCTTCAGTGGTCTTTGACAGAAGATCCAGAACTCCGCTCACAGGCTGGGCAGCAGCACCAATGATTCCTTTCCCAAACCCAGAGACAAAGCCTTCGACACCAGAAGACTTTGCACCTTCGAGAGGCTTTGTCAATATGCCTGTGACTCCTCTAAACAGGCCTTTCGCTAGAGCTCCACCTCCTTCTCTGATAATATCGCCAAAGTCCTCAACACCTTTGTTTTCCTGCCAAATCAAGAAACGCATTAGCGTGTACTAACAAAATGGAGCACAGGAAAGAAACACTGGCAAGCCCATACATCCGTTTAGTATCAGAAGCCATTCAAAAATTCAAGTGTTAAGAGGAAAATTTTCTACATATTAGGCTAATGGAAGGCAACTTGGATTGTTTATGTTGTATCCACAGGAAACAGCAACATGTACAAGGAGAAAAAACAAAGTCAGGAAGAAACCTGTCTCTGTCGACTTTGGATGAATTTTTTATCCATTGATAATGCAGCTATGCCTTGACTCATATGTCCAAGCGCGCTGCTTGCATTGCCAAGAATATCAACACCTGAGAGCAACTGAAGAGGCTGGCCAAGGAGGTCTTTCTTTACGTTCCTAATAGCATTATTGATCATAGTACTTTGGCGCATGGATATGTTCTCATGAAATCTCTCACTTATGCGTACCTATTTGAAGATAAGAAAAATTAGAAGAAGAAAAAAAATACATACTGGGTTGGACTGAAAGTGTAGCAAGTAGTACATTGACAAAACAAATTCTAAAAACTACAAAACTTGTCGACTATAATTGATGTCCTACGAGTACCAAGTAGAAACCAATGGACATAAACCAATGAATTACTCTGGAATACTTACTGGCATGTTTTCTGTATTCCCAAGAGCAGTCATCAGGGATGACCAAAATCCAAGCACTCCCCTCGGCCTTTGACTGGGGGACATCGCCATGGATACTCTAAATCTAACTTCCGAGAAGTTAAGAACTCTGCATTTTTGGACGGGTGTAACCAAGATTAAGTCTTTTGAATGGAAGATTCATTCAGTAAACAGCATATATAGACCAAGAAAATCCCGTACATACCCGATTTGAATGAATGGATCAACTGATACAGCCGTCGAGTTAGGATCGGATAGTCTACTCAAGTTGGCTTGCTGGATCATCTCATGAATGCGCCAGATAATAGGTTCATGGATGTTTATCAGAAAGGCAGTATTTTCACGTCCCTAGTAAAGAGATATAACAATGTGAGCAAAATTTTAAATGCCAAAAATAATTGTTCAGGTCGAAAACAGAAACTGTATAAACTTACTTGGAAATCTATATACGGGTAGACACGGAGATCAAGGCCAGCATTTGATTGCAAAGTAACAGAAAACTTCAAAATATAATCAGCTTTATCTCCGGTTCGCTGTGGTCTGAACAGAACTGGCATTGGAGCCAATGGCAATTGGTTATCAACTTGTATTCCTTGCATCCTTAGTTTGAACCTGTAAAACAATAAGCGTTTAGCAATAGCCCAAAGTACTTTGTTCGTATAGCAGCCAACAAAATCTGATAAGCGCAACTGGAAATTCATGATCTTAGCAAAAAAAAATTCCCTGCAAGTCTCAATCAAATCCCTTTCTGCATTTTTAGATGTTTTGAACTTTTGACACTAATGAATGCATAGAGACAGTACCCAGATTTATCGAATTTGATAGAAAATCAGTATGGCGAATTGGTGATATATGGTGGCCCTTACATTTGTAAAATAGAGCTACACCTTAAGAACCTGATAAACTCACCTGCTAAGTCCAGAGCCCAAGCCGGTTGAATATGCCACAAAGAGGTTTTGCACTGACATGTACAGTATTTCCTCAGGAGCATGGTCGATTACGGAGATTCCAAGTTCAGCAAGCTCAACAATAACATGAAACTCAGAATCTTCTGAGGCCAAAAGATGAGATTGCTGAGACTCATTTCCAGATAATTCTGACAGGGATGATGCTGGAAGTCTTCTGCTTATGCTTGAAGTAGGCTCAATTGCTGGCATCCAGTCACTGATTCTGACAATATTCTTTTTGTCTTCCTTTAAAATAGTAACTCGTATGGGTCTGGTAGGTCCACTTTCACTTCGTGGTGGATAATCACCTATCTTATCAATATCGAACTTTTCTGAATTAGAAGGATCGTTTCCATCAACAAGAAGTTCAAATAGATGTCGTCTACCAAGATTTTCCCAATAAAACGAAGCAGCCGCATTAGGAGGAAGAAATTGCCAAGACTCGCTGACACCTTCCACTTGGCGATAGCGAATAGGAAGAAACATGGAACGGTTTTCGATCCTAGGAGAGTTGATTCATATTTAAGTGAATACAAAAAATATATAGTCAGATAAAGTAGTGACAAGACATAGTTATAGGAGAGGGAATATACATTTGGATTCAGCTAACATGATGCATCATTGTATAAAAATGACGTCATGCAGGTTTTTCCAGGAACAAGTTTATTCACCAAAATGATAACAGTTTCTGAGGAACATATGTGGCAGAAATTTAATTAATCTTAAATGCAAACATGCTCAAGCAGTTGGAAAATCTATCATCTAAATAAATCCAAGCAAAGAGTAATGTCAGAAAAAATATATCATCTGGTAGATAACTGAATGTTTACCTGTAAGGGCCAGAGATAGAGTTCGGCCTGAAGATAACTTCATAACGTGAGTTCTTTGTCCCGCTTCTGACTTGTACTCTTAGCTGCAATTGATCAGTCCCATCTTCTTTTGGAACAGGAACACGCATTGTACCTTCGCTAAAGACGCTGAATGGCGTGCTCCATCTATATCCCTTCACTCGTAACTGAAATTGTCCATCCGCCGTAAGCACATTAATCATCATTAAAAAAAAGTTACACAATTTGAAGATATTTAACATACTTTCAGTAACTCAAGCCGGGTGGAAGACTGCCATCCAAAGAGTTTCGGAGGATCAGAAGGATTAATCCATTCTTCTGTCTGACAATCGCACTGTTGAAGACAGATGCTCACGCCCACCCTGTTGATAAATAAGGTGTGTGGTTGGAGATGAATAACCTGCAAACAAAAAATATAGTCATCTACTGTTAAATTGAAAGTCGGATAATATCAAGTTTAACTTAATATTCTGACCCCAAAAATGCTAAGCGTCAAGTTACTTGTAAGCATTGATCTGCGTATAAATCAACTTGATATAATAAAACACGGATAATAACCTAATATATAGCAACCGCATGTATACTTTTCACAGAAACAGGAGAGATAAAGCGGAGGCTAAACAAAGTATTGCATGTATATCATTAGGAGTCTCCACAACCAAATAGCGTAAATAAACACCAACAAGAACACTTTGCAAGAGCACACATTTGAGTTCAGACAGGTAATTAACATTCATGTGCTAGAACAATTAGAAAAATAAAACAGTGATATCTGACCTTTGTTCTGTCAGATGTCATGTTTAATACTGCCGAGAGCATGTAGTATGAGGCGTCTTTGCAGAATGCCTTTACATCTATGCGTTCCTGGAATAGGATTTGTGGTTAGTAAAAGGAACGAATATTGCCTGGTCTGCCAACCAACTAAAGAAAATGGTGACTCAGCCAGGACTAGGAGGGAAATCTTTCATACATAAAAGAGTTGGAAATGGTTTTAAGTATTTAAACACAGCCCATGAAATTTTCAAGCCATTAGTTTTCAGAATATCATTTAAGCTTTAGCTAGTCACCTTCTTCTCAAGCTCAAGGAGAGAAATTCCAGGACTGTAACTATCAGAATCCCTAGCTGCGACAGCAATACCAATTCGTGGAGAGACATAAGAATCCTTCTGAGACGGAAACAGTACAACGCCACTCCGGCCAGCTGATTCTTGTGGAGAAAGCATGCTAGGCATAGGACTAGTATCCTCAATAGACTCAAGCACTCGGACATTTTTCTTCTGGTGTCTTCTCTCCATCGAAAAAACAGGATTTTTCTTAAAAGATTTGGAAGCCCTAGTCAGACAGGGGGAGCCAGCTTCCACATTTTCTGAAGGTTCAATCTCCACCACTCTATAGCTTAGTGGAAGATAGGAATCGTTTGTAATCCAGTATGGGACAAAGAACCTTATAGTCTTTGGTGCAGCCCCTGTTTCTCCCACATCACGTTCTATACTTACACGCAATCTCCTGAAACTCCAAAAAATAGAGTTGGAAAAAAATCATTTCATGGAATATGATATTAGGTTTATGTAAAAGAAAGAAAAAATCTTCATTTGATAACTCTCAACATAGTAGGTTCCATCAATAAAGAATGTTCAGCTAGACAAGATTTTCCGAGGGATACTGCTTAGTTTGAAAAGAGATACTGATATAGCCATAACCTTAACCCCACTTCTTAACAATCATATATTCAATTTAAACAACAAATATGCATATAATCAAATACCTGGGTAATAAGCAGATAAAAGACTAACCTTTTGCTCTGTTGATGGACGAACCAAAATGATGACACGCTGTCGTTTGAAGATATATCTAAAACAGGAATAGGATCCTACAAAAGCAAACTGAAATTCAGTAATGTTCTCAAGTGTAGGTAGTTTCTTGTGCAGAATATAAAAGCCAACCTTTTCCAAAGCCCAACCGCCATGGACAGCTAACGTAAGATATACAGGTCTCTGAATATCTGCTGAATATACATGAGCACTCTTCCTTGAGGATACTACACCATGTTGTCTCTCGAGATATGTGCCTTCTTTTGTCTTTTCCCACACTGTGAATTTGACAGGACATGGAAGTCTATTTTCTAGCTTTAAAGGAGAACTAATAGAAATTTTCCAATCATAAACTGGTGTATTGAGGTCTGTATGAAGAACTGACGCATCTGCTCCTACACTGAGCCATAATGGCTTACTCCCAGTAGAAGGCTGGCAGCAGAAAAGCATATCCTTCTTCTCAAGCTGGTTTAATCTCAAAAAAAATGTAGATGCCCTGCTGCTTTGTTTGATTGTATTCTGCCGAGTCAGTAAACCTTGATCAACAAATGGTTGATCTTTTCCGCAACCAGAACTCACTGCGATGCAATAACCCCATGCATAAGAATGATGAGAGTTTTCAACCTTTGGCCGGATATGCAGGCACTGTTCATTATCCTTTGATAAACATCCCCATGGCAAAACATATGAAGATCTAGAGGCAATCACAGCATTATGATTGCTTACTCCAGAAGAGACATTCTGATCGGAAGATATAGATATCTCTAAATTGACATCTGAATCATTTACAACTGTAGCTAAACATCTGAATGTTGCGTGCTTTCTCCCATTTCTCATAGAAACTTCCATTGCAATAAAATCATTTTGTAGTGATTTCGGAGCAATACAGAGCGGAAGCAGTGAGCGAATGCTATGCCATGAGTCATCAGGACGAACCCCGATCCAGAAACCAGTGTCTCCGTCAACAAAATCCTTACTTTCCATATTTCTTAGTGTGTTCGGGATTGTCGTCTTCTCAAAGTAAGATGTTGAGATAAGCAAGCACCCGTTGTCATGTTTATCTTCAGCATTCTTTATTTCATGATAAAATGGAGAATTGAAAATGCATGTTATAAAATCTTGAGATATACGTTAACACACCCTAGTATAAATGAAAAACAGCTAACCTTTCTCTGAAGCGTATACGAACTTATATTCTCGGCATCACTTGATTGATGTAGCATCCTTACTGAAGCTACCTTTCTAAGCGTACTTTCCCCATGTCCAACAGGAAACGAAAGTGACCCGACGACCTCCCCTGTAATAGTCAATAGCTAACTATCATGCAACATAGGTACCATCTTGACTCATTGTGAAAACTCTTGGAAAAATGTCCAGTCATCTTTTATTCACGAATCAGGTGCAAACAATCCAAGGACTCAATGAAAACTAAACAATACCAATCAATCTCAAAAAGAACACAATCACACACATAAGGTATAGTTAAACAGGTCAAAGAAAAGAGTCCAAGAATTAATAGGATTGAACCTTTTCCAGCTTTAGCAGCAAGGTTTGTGACCTCAACCTCCAATCTGGCAACTCCCTATAACAATTAAACAAATAGAAAAGAAAAAAACAGATACTCATATGAGATAAGTTCCAAAATCATGACAACTGTTTTCAGTTTAGAAATGAATATTGCAGACAGACATACCAATCTAACTTGTACCACTAACCATCTAAATCATAATGTATACAGGGATAGCAACTAGGCTTAAGCGCTTATGTATACCGCATATTTGAAGAAACAGAGAATATGAATAAAGGAAGCATAGATTAACTGTTTCCTTATGAACTACCTTCCGTGGAATTTCAAAAATAAAAAGTTCATTCCACTTGGAAGTGCACTCCATCAAGTCGTTGACAATTGTAGTGGAAGGCTTGACACACTTTGTCCTAGCACTTTGAGGAAAAAGCTTTTGTGGTTCTGCACCCTGACTATCAACAACGAGGCGTAGGGTGCAAAAGAAACTGTGACTGTTACCATCATCAATAATATGCAAACCCTGAACAAAAAAGTGAAGGTGTCATCTTAACCATACAAATTCTAACATGCCACTATAAGTACTTCAAATGATGCTCTTGTATAGAGATACCTTAGCCTCAAGAATCTGTACAGTCATGTAATTGCGTGCTTCTCTAGAACTGTCTGCAACATTTAACCGATTGGAGAACCTTGGAGGGGGAACCCAGACAGAAGTGTTTTCATCGTGACACAATTTCACAACTACATCTGAGTTCTCCTCCAGCTTTTTCAGATAAATGTCACGGCCGAGTTTATTCTCTACCACAATCGTCTGAAAATCATCTTCATCAAGAGCTGAAAAAGCTGAAAGATCCCCACTCTCACGAGAGGCAGCTGATTCCTGCACCAGAGCAGATTAGTAAGTAACACATTATGAAAATTTATACTTTCACGGAAAAAGAAAAAGATAATGTACTTCTTTCATTTTGGCCGCTCTTTCTTCAAGTTCTAATTGCCTTCTCCAGGAAACAACGGCATCGCCAAGAGTTTCAAGGTTTGCAGCACTAACATTTATGTTCAAAATGTTAGTAGCAGCAATTCGCAGCCGTTTTCCTGGCTTTGACGATTGGTTCAAAGCAGTATCATATGTTTCCAACCTACAACGTGAAAGTGAGCAATCAAAATATTATTTCAAATAGTTTTATTTTCTAGTTAAGTCATATCATAAATAAGAAACAATACTGTCTTTACTTGAATATTCCATCAAATGGCTCCAGAAGGGGCTCCCACGCTTCCAACTGCGGGTTAAATGTTGAAGCAGCAATTGAGGAAATGAGTACTGCATTCATGGCCTCAGGACGACCATGAGTTGCTAGCTTGATATTGGTGACAGTTGTGTCAAAGAGAGGAGTCATCTGGAAGAATTCAGAATAGGATCAAGATGTAAACACTAGGTTCCAAAAAATTGGCTATTAACTTTAACCATATAACATAACATACCATTCCATGTAATCCATCTAGAAGTGTCAGGGAGAAGCATCTCAGCTTAATTTCTGCATTTACATTTTCCTGTGTCTTCGGCTTTACAGATTCTCCAACAGCGAAAGCCATTCGACTTGGAGGTCTTTTAAGATCAGAACGTGCAAGAAAAGTACATGCCTACACAAGGAATCAGCAGCGCTATCACGATTGGAAAATACTTTTCACTATGGGGGTAGTTAAGCTAAAAGTGGATAGTAGCTATTTCACAGAAACAGAAGGTCCTACAATTCAATGATAACTATTGAGAGCCTTTAAAGAAAAGAGACACATCATCAAACGTTAAATGGGTTGTCCAACCTGATTGTCAACTTTCCAAATGCTCCAGAGTTGAGAGGACTTTGAACTTGAAGATCTCGTGACAGACGCTTCATAAATGTTGGCCTGGTTAACAAGATCAATCCTTGGACAACAAAACGAATCGACATGAGGCGCTTCATCAAATTTAGAGAGAACACATCCTAGAGAAACATAACCAGGAGGTGCAACAGGAAACCAGCAGAAAACTTCATCGAAACCTTTCCCCACAATATGTGCGACTTTATTGAACTGTACAGGTTTTGCAGCAATCTCAGAGTCATCTGCTTTGAAGAGTATTCCCAGTGCAGGTGGCTCCAATCTAATGTGAAGAAAAACTCAAGATTATACAACATTTGTATAAAAAACAGTCCTTTCACGGTAGCTAATATAGAGACAAAGTAAACGTTAAATATTTACTAACCCTTCAGTTATGCTATCACCCAATATTGCAAAACCAGGACGTGGAACAGGCCTCCATATTGAGACAGGTCTTCGAAGATCACCACCTTTGTCCCACCAGATTCTCTCAAAATTAGGAGTTGAAACATGATAACTAGTTGCCTTAGAAATTGACCTGAGAATGTCCCATCCTGATGAATTTCCAGTCTGATCACTTGATTGCTCACTCCGGGACCCACTTGTCGATGATGGGTCAGAGGATGAAGATGTCTTGGACTGAAGGGGATTCCAAAGAAGACAATGACTGAGGCCAGGGCTATATTTTTTGGAAGGAGCTGCAGTTGAAGTGTGAGCATAGAATGCTCCAAGAACATTATCAGCACGCCAAATGCTGAATCCAGACTCAAATAACGAACTGGAGGGAACGGTGTATATGCACTCAGAGAAACTGCTGGAAGATACAAGGTCAGACCTTAGACAATAAACAATGTGATCAGGTGGTTGCTCACTTCCTATATTTGCAACACAACCCATAGCAGTGTACCCTACAGGAGCTACAGGCATCCAGAGGGAACACTCATTGCTATTATGGGAATGCTGAACATTATCCCCTTCTAAACCTTGAATAACAGAGAACAGGCCAATACGATTAAACCCAATCGGCTTCCTCACACGCCCATATGTATTACTTACTGCCATTACAGCTTGTGTAGGAGGAATTGCCCTGTAAGAAAAAACTTTCAAGGAATTAATGAGATAATATAGCTTTAACTTTTAGAAGAAGAAAACATCTGTACACTGAACCAAACTCTTGTTAAACAGTTGTAAGCACTGGCACCAACATGTTACCCCCAATTACGCGTTAAGCTATCAACTCTAATATAACAAGAGCTGCTAATCTCTGTTACGGAAACGGTTCGATATGAATTTTCTGGACGCAGTTCAAAGCTATTAATGAGTCTGATTAGATAAGTCATGACCCTTAAATACTTTTTTTGTAAATATACAAATAAAAGGACTATAACCATAGTATTCTTTGTTGTAGGGATGAAAAAATTAAAGCAAAAGATACATAACAATGAGATACACATGCAACCAGATGAGTAACTTGTTATATATTACCTTGACGTCACACAGTCTCCCAATATGACATAGTTTGAAGGAGCCTGCGGCCTCCAAATTGTGAGGTTGTTCCTAGGTCCATTTTCTGCTGACCATCCCCAAAACGAAATAATCAATGTAAAGGATTTAGAATAAATATTCTTTCTAATCAACAGTATAATTATCTGAGACAGTTGCTTAAGTAGATGAAACATGATCACCAAAAAATCAGACAGCTTTCAGGTTAAACTGTGCCACATAACTTAACTGATGTCATACCTTTTGGTGAGACCCAAATCCTGTCAAAGTTGGTGCATGAAGCTAAAGGAATAGCATTTCCAGATTGTAAAGCTCCAGTTACTTGGCTCTGCAGATTCAGTAGGAGAGAAAGAGCACTCAAAGAAAGGTGCATGTATATGTCAGTGGAGGTTAAGGACATATTTGTTTTCTCTTTAACAGAAGTGTATCCCCCAGAGATATCGACTGGATCAAGAATGATAAGACCAGACCCAGTTTCAACAACCAGGTTCTTTAGCAAGGCTCGAACCCAGATGTCTTTTTCTTTTGAGGCATACCTGTTGAAACAAGAGCAAAAATTACATCAACAATGTAACATGAAACTTAAGATCCAGTATGCAACTAGTTTAGAAAAAAACTGGTTTTCAATGTCACGAGCAGGACGTAGTGGTGGTCAGATGAGGGGTTACTTTAGTACAATCCTTTCTTTATACAGGCATATAGATAAAGTAATCAAGCAATCATATTTGTGTCTGCCGAAATATTGGGTTGTTACGCTCAGACCCAAATGTCCAGAACTGTCATGTATGACAAAATGGTATAAATCACTGATCCAGTGGTTTAGAGAACGCTGCACTTACATAAAATTAAAATCCAATTTCACTCGCAAAAGCTTTTCTACAGCAGAAGAGTCATCCAGAGATGACTTTGTACCGTCAAAGAACGTGAACTCAGGAGATACAACCTGCACAAAAATAAGCTATGAATTTGACAAATCCAGCAAAACAAGAATATTTGGATTTCCTTAATCAGATAGGCCTGGAATCCAGAGTTTGTGGTAAATCACTCGAAGAAGGTTGAGGAAGAGATCTCTATATAACCAAAGGTTATGAGTAAAAAGAGAAAAAGAATTATACACCAAAATCAGGGAGTAACGACTCAAAAAGTAAGGTAACAAGTAAAGAGAAACCATGATTCAAAGAAGATAAAAATAACATAATTTAGGCACTCAAAACTTAAATAAACCCGTGAAATAACAAAAAGAGAAGTAAACCTACCTGAGCTTCAAAGGTAAAACTCTGACCAGACTTCGAATCATATTGACAAGTGTCTGAAACATCTGATGATTTGTGCGCATTGCTAAGCACATTCTCCGGATTAGATGAGGCATTTTCTAACATTGAGATGTCAACACCATCTTCCGGAGAAAATAAACAGCTACTATCGTTACTCAAATAAATGCACTTGCTCAGAAGCGATCCATTCTGCCACATGCATAAAAGGAAAAACAGAAAACAAGCAGCTAGCATAAATCAAGAATCTTGGAAAAAGGGGAGTGTGGAGCAATGATTACAACAAGAAAGTTCCTTCTCCTCTTCTCACTATAAGTGCTTAGCAAATGTGTAGAAATTTACTCTGAGCAAGCTAAGTGACTATGCAAATTACATAAGTATGTATTAAATATTAAATTGTTTAAAAGAGAGAAGAGTCTCAACCTTAATTTTCACATTGACGAAGCGCAGCTTCTTTCCATGCCCAACGATTATGATGGGTTCTAATCTTCCTACGTTTAAATCCTTCTCTCCTTGCTCACTCAACGAGATTACCTTTCCGCATCCGTCATAGGTATACTCATCAATGCCCAGTGAATCTGCTACTAATTGTCTACGTGGGGACAAGTGCACAACATCTTCTGTCTGTTTATAGAGTGGCTCAGAGAGAACTATGCCTCTACTTCTGGTGATAGGATCATTTGTTGGATCTAATGTTTCATCTCTTCCTGTTATTGCACGCAAAGCTGGAACAAAAAATTCACCAACCGCAAGAAGGAAGTCAGGAACAGCAAGGATACGAGGTTGTTGCACCCGCAAAACACATGACTGAGAGGATGCTCGCCATCTATAATCCATCAGCAACATCGTTGAACATGGTGCATCAAAATCAAGAACAGCCCTAGAGTTGGCTCGCTTAAAGCTTCCCTTATTAAGGGAAAAGGGAAGAGATTCAGAAGAAGCCTGCTTGGAAGCATCGACCGATGAGCCGAGCATCAGTCGCATTTCAGGCTTTGTGTTAGGGCGGATATCAAGAACAGAAACTTTAGGAACTGACACATACAAGTCTGTCTCAGATAGTGATGTCATCCTGTAGGATACCCATAATCCTTCAAGCTGTGAATGGAAATTTGGTATCTTAGATATATGGTATAGTTCCTAGATGACAAAATGTACCAGGAAATAGAAGAATTAGGCTCAGAAGCACGTACCGCAACATGAGCTAATGATGACTCTTCATTAACACTATTACGTAACTCGAGAAGAGCATAATTGATATCAACAGCCAGTATGGTAACTGTACGTGACATAATCATCTGACTATTCAAGTTGACTTTGTCAGCCAGTAGACGCATTTTAGCTTTGGGACCAGAACTGCTACCACGGAAATCTGGAGGTAGCTTTGGCTCCTCAAACAAATTCATGGATGTGCAACTTACAATAATATCATATTCTTTGTCAGACATCACAGCATGCAAGAAATCAATCTGCACAGCAAATATTAAGAAAATAATTAGTCCTAAGAAGTGACTGCTGATACCAGTAGTTAGGAGAAGGTAACAAGTTTATACATAGTACTTAGGGATGATAAACAAAAATCAAAGACACTGTAAGATGACTCCCAGTTTCAAGCTTGCCTAAAAGGCAATGATAAATATAAAATATAAAAATTGTGATTATTTCATAGCAAGGCGATCCTTTTAAGACAATAACGTTTATAAGTATAGTCATCCCTAACCTAGCAATATGAAGAATCAAAGACCAAAAAAGAAAAAATGCTTTGTTTAAGGTCCAGGTTCTTGACACCAAAAGCAAATATTGAAGTACGTCAAATATAGAGAAGTAGACTTGTACCTTAACCTCAACCGAAAGTGTTGGGACTTTCTTAAAAACATCTCTTAGGCTGCGCCGGACAAAAATGTCCAATCCCTGTCCTTCACGTATCATTGGTTTACCAATTGAACCATTTATGCCTACCGACATATTTAGTCCAAGAATCTTTACAACAAAAAACAACAGAAATAATCATCAGGCTAAAGAGTATTCATTCCTCACGATAAATACAAGTGTTCCATACTTTTCGTAATATATATGTACCTTCGCATGAAGAACATCTACACGTACAGCAGTGGCATCTTTCTCCGGACACCCATGCCAACTTATTTCATTTGATACCTCCAGCTGACCAAGGTCAAGTTGAATGTAACTGCAGGAAATACAAATGTGTTGAGATTGTGCCAAGAAGATTCAGAGAAAAAGTTGAGCTAAATATTTTGGAGATTCAGCTAAAAAAAAACATGTTGCAGGCCTCAAGCTTTCAGAATCTTTAGACCTACAGCCAAAAGGCCAGAATCTGCCTTAACTATTTTGATGTCAAGTAAACACTGTGATAATTGATATACCAAGGTGTCAAAAGAGCTAGAGATCCATGAAAAGTTATGTGTTATCCTAAACCTAATAGATATTTGATAGGATAGCACATATTAATAATTTCCACACTCTATTTCTACTTACTCCTTGCTCAGAGAATCTCTAGGGACAACAATTATTGGAGTGTCTAACGAAAGGTCCAGTTTCACCGCAGTAGCACCATCCATTTCATCTTTCTGGATTAGCCACTCAAAGCCTCCAACTTTGTCAACAAGTTTAATGACTTCTTCAGAATGAGGAGTAGCAAGTCCCATGAAATATGCTGTAACCTGAAAACCATTTCATTGGGTTGTTCCACAACAAAATGATGTCCAAAGAAGAGTATTTGTATAACTTTCGGTTGCATTTCAAATCAATTAGGTAAGAGGCAGGTTCAGTGATCATGGTACCTCTTGAACAAATCTGTAGAGAAATACAATGCGAACAGCCGATAGTTTACCAGATAAGCTATAATCATATCCTTCATAGTCGTCGTCGCCAGCACTATATGAACTGAATTTGAACTGCAGTGTAAAACAAGAATCAAGCAGATTCACAACCACATCAAACAAGAATCAACAATATCACAGAAACAGGAATAAAACCATCAGAAATTTTTATATAATATTCAATACCTTGATAAGAGACTCAACACCAGGATCTCGTATGTCACAGAGCCAACTCCAACAGTTTCCAGAGTCTAACGACTTGTCACAGAGTTTAAAATTTCCCAGAGTCCCTTCTACTGAAAGAGAGCTCGGGTGAACCTTGAAAAATAAACAAATTTAGCCAAACTACTAGTTAACTTAAAATGATGCTGTGATGAAATCATTTAACTAGAGGATCAACTACAAATGCAACTTTTGGAAACCCAATTACATAATATCATGAACAACTTTGATTTTCTTGTACTACTGCATAGGGCTAATATTAAGAGAAAATCATTATAAGAAATTAAATACACCAAGATGCCCCCGGCCAAAATATCTTACCTTAATGTCCAACACAAATCGTTCCTGCACAAACATCGCAAGCTGAGAACCATCCTCCTTGTTGAGAAACACAGTCACATTATCAACATTCATGTTCAGGTAAAACACTACACGATCCTTGCCATATCCAAGTAAGCCTTCAATGCGCCCACTTTCATCATTTGTTTCTTTCTCACTATCAGATTTCTCAGGTACCAAAGTGTTGGCATCTTTATCATTTTCGATATATGATGCAGTGCTCAAATCAAATCCAAAACCAATTAGAGCAACAACAGTTGGTCTGCTGCAAAAGAACTCCAGTTTTGACATGCGAATGCTCATCTGGAATTGATTTCAAACAGAGCTTAGTAAAGCTGATAAGAAATATGTGAGGCAGTAAGATGTCTTCCGATGGTCTTTCACTACATACCTGTGTATCAATTCCATTATAATCGTGGGAACTGGAGCTCCTCGTCAAGAAAACAACTGACACAAAATCAGAAAATTCACCACCCTGCACCTCATAAAATACCTCATCGCAAAGACTTTTTCCCTGAGATGTATCTTTTTCATGAAACCCTCCTTCAGTATCCTCGAGTCCCACATGTTCATCGGAGTCCATCATCATGCTGCATTGAATCATATCCATATCCGGAGTACCTGGTTCTGTAGGTGACAGAAACTCTGGTAAAGCATCTGTGTAGGCATCTTCATCATCTGCATGTCCTACAGGCATCTCCTTGTCGAAAGAATCACATGTTCCTAATGATTCTTGTATGTCTTCGTTCTTCAGGACCGAGTAAGCTAAATACTGAGCACTTCCTGACTGCTGCTGCTGGAGTTCATCTTTGATTTTCAGAGAGTGCAACTTTGTTCTAACAGTTAAGCCACTCTCGGAACTTATCAAGTGCACCTGCAAAGCAAACACAATTCTGCCTCTATCAAACTAGTCTGTTGTGTAGAACTTAAAGGATAAAAACAGCTTATGAAAAAATTACAAGACATATCAGGAAAGGGAACCCGAGAAAGGCAAAAATCTAAGCAAAGGAAATCTAGAAAAGTGGAGCACTAAGATATGCAACATGATTTACCAAACAATACACTAAGAACTTATCATTTACTAATCCTTAGTCAACGATACTGTGGCTTTGATATTATCAAAAAAAAAATATGATAATAATGTGGCTCTGTTGGTAGTTTCCAGTTTCCATCTCATCATCAATAGCTTAGCCAGGCTTAAATGAACTGATATCACTTTAACCAGAAACCAAATTTCATGAGGTTAGATTGTCTAAGTTTTGTACACCCAACATGCCTTAACCTTTACCCCTTCTATCCTTAGTACCCGCGACACAAAACACACGCATATAACTCACTACCTCAAAACTTAAACGCAATGAAATATGTTCAGCAAACACAAACCTTTCCTCCGGAAGCAAGAACTTTAAGAAGCAGAACCTCTTCAACCTGCTCATCGCATTCATTCTTGATCTGCGGGATATGTAGGATTTAAGAAGTCAAGTAAAAAAAAGGAGAAGTTGCTTTCACAGAATGTCAATGGTTTGTCAATAACCTACGCACGTTCCTAATCAACACGGTATGGCATAAAAATAGCCTGCTTATAAAAACATGTAGATAGCTGATTATAGCTAACCTTTCCATACAAGTACAACTTCGTCTCAACCAAAGCACCAGTAATAACAAGATCAGCAGCTTTCATATTCCTGGTCTGAGGTTCATGGAAGTCACCATCACCATCACTCGTTTGACCAAGTACATCCCCCGACAAAGGAGCCTACAAAAGGAAAAGATTTTCAGCATTAAGCGAAGACGACCATTGCAGTAAAAGCCCAGAGAAAAGAAGAAAGAGATTTTATACACATACAGAAGCTTGATAGGTGGCTTGGACCAGTCCTCTCAGCCAAGCTGCCTTCTCCTCCCCCTGAAATTCTATGATCCAGGTGCTAGAAGATTCCAGGGCCTGAAGAATGCGGAAGATCCATCAGATAAACAGAAATGAAAATACCACAAACAAAGCAAGGTTGTAAAGGAATATGTGTGAGCTGGCTTTTTTCTCCAGTATAACATCGAAAGCAACTTCAATAAAAGTAAGATCCAGAGAATCATAACACTACCATCTTATTGTTCAGGTAGGAAGCCATTCCAAGATTTAGCAAGCATAGCAAGCATACCCAAGTCACCAAGAGCGTATATTGTATTCCCTAGTCAACTTACAGATTTTTCGGTTCTAATCTAACTCCTATTATTTAAAATAAAGCAGCTTAGCGTACCTTTTTAAGATCTGTTCCCCTTACACCGACAGCAAGACAGTATGGAGAACCACCAATATTTGCGGGTGGAACCTCGAATACTTGCCTACCAGCCATGCTGCACACAGAAACTTTATATTTAAACGTCTTAACATATGCAAAAGTCTTTGTAGTAGAAAAAAGAACTTGACAAAAAAAAAAGAGAGAAAGAAAGTACATAAAAGAAAATAATTAATAAAATTAGCACAAACCATAAATAACGTTGATAATCAAGTGACTTCTCTGATTCAAATGTATACAGATATAAACCAGATAGAACAAGGCGACAAGATTGCCAAGTAGCAACAGAGTTGCCAATTCCCTGAAAAAAGTAGATTCCGTGAAAATAAAAAATCAAAGCTAATACAGATCAACCAAACTTAAAAAGTACTTGTATATTATAATGCATACCTTCCAAACTAAGATTCTAGCATCACTAGCAAGATCTGTAGGACTCCAAGGTTGGATTCCATCTGGCATGTGATCAACAGGAGCTTGACTGTAGGTTTTCATAGCACCATACAAGATGTCGAACAATTGCATGATCCTCATATATCTTGTTGGAGAGAAATGAACACCAATATTTGGCACTTGGATCGATATTCTAGTAGATGGGTAACTTGGGTGAGGTACTTTGATCTTCAACAAGAAATAGATCCGTGTCAAGTAGAAATGCCTTGTTGTCGCAATTGACTCTTAAAAATAAAATATCACGCAAGGTAATACCTGATCAACAATAACTGCCATTCCACACCTATCAATAAGGGAATAAACATTGTCCGCTTTCTCTAGAATGGGAGACAGAATTGGCTGATTAGTGAAATCTTCCATGACTAAACTGCAACCTTGGTTGTCAGATCCACAGTCTGTAAAGAAAGCAGCAATATCTCTTCCCGAAATGCAGAACCGGGAATATAAGTTTTGCCTCTGCTCCTCAGACCGAGTATCCTGCAATAGTACAAGAAATATAAGAAAACAGAAAAGAAAAACTAGTAAACTCGAAGGGCTAGTCTAGAAACTTACCATGGTGGTTAACGTAAAATTACCAAAATCCAATAGGAAATGGCTACTGCACTTGGACGATCCTGAAGCCCTCAAAGGAATTCTCACCTTTGGAGCATCAATATCAATGTCGAGAGCAAATCTAAGAAACCAAAGGCAAAGTATAAAGGAAAGCTGGTGATGCAACTTGTAAACAATGATAAAATAATTAGATCTAATCCCCAACAGACTACAGGGACAGAAGATTGTGTTCCATGCAACAAACATTCCACTCTAGTCACTCACTACCAAATGGTCCAACTCTGATCATATGGACAAAGATAAAAAAAAAAGGATATATAAAGTCCAGTTAAACTGTTCTAACCTGCTTTGCTCCTCCAATACTATTTGAAGTTGCTCTTGAGCCCGTCGAGTCACTTCCTCTAGTTTCATCTGTAATTACCGGTGCAAATAAAATTAAATGCTATGGTACGTATGCAGGAAAATAAACATACAATAATCTATGAATGATCAACCTTGAAGGATCATACATGTCTTATTTTCACCATGACAATATAAGCAAAAAAAACTATGTAAGAAACAGGGTAAGAGTAGGAAAATTTCCACTAAGCATTAGACCAGTACCTGAAGCACAGCAGCAGTTTCCAGCGCAACAGTAGGGCTAACTGCATTACTTCGCTTCACAAACTCTAATACACGATCATAACTTTCAGTCCATATCTGCAAATACGTAAAACCTTCAATTGTGCTCAAAGCAGTGGTATCAGATAGAAAGACAAAAGAACAAAGTAAATAGGGTGCAACGTGGAACTATTACGCAGAAAATTATCAAGACAGAATAAAATGAAATAACATTAAGGCCATCAAAAGCATCGGACTAAGTCAATTCAAATATTTTAGAAGAAACAATCTTTGATATGTGACTACGTATTTCGGACTCTTCCTATTCCCACACACCAAGTTATCTAATCTGAAAAACAATTTTCTATTCTGGATGAGTGTTAGTGACCCCTTGGTAGCAGCTGGATTTGGTAACATTATAATTTTCGTAGTTGGGTGTTAAACTTCCATACTAGATAGACTTTATTTTGTCTCTAACTATATACAACTGAATTTCCCAACTTAGAAAAACATAGGACCATGAGAGTTACAAGTAATTCTTAATTTCAAAGAAATTTAACAACATACAACCTTCTCCCTTCATAATTTCCAAAAGGGAAGCAGGAGATTTAATTTCCAATAACACTTTCTAAGGTCCAGACAATTGACAATCCCCCATTTTCAGAAAACCAATGCCACCAGCTAGATAATAAATAGAAGCTGCTATACTCTGGACGAATCTTAAAGTATGTAAATATTACGCAGATCGTAAACGACCATGCTTCAAGAGTATACATATAATATATGAAGAGATTACCGTAGCATGACAAGGGGATATCGTGGCTGATAGCCTCCAATCAATGTTCTCTCCAATTGGTGCGTTCACAAAACTAGCCATCAAGGCATTGGTCTTTCTCTCACTGGATACACTCTGCAAAGCCAGCATGAAACAGAGAGGGAAGGGGGGAGGTCAAACTTCATTTTATAGGCAGGCATATTATCTAATCAAAGAGACTGCTGACCCTGTTAATATGGTGAAAATTGGAAACAAACCTGCGCTAGAGAACCTTCTGGTGCAGATAAGCCATAGAACCTCAGTGATACATCACACTGAGTACTTCGATGTCTGAACTTGGTCGTCACATCGAGCTGCTCAAACCTACCACACAGCACCTCAGTCTGATTTATATCAACAATCCTAGCCGCACCTTGACCAATTGATACCGTTACAAGAAAGTGAGTCATATTCTGCATGTCTTTTCCTGAATACAAATTCATCTCTTCATCTGGCTGATGACTCAGTAACTTATTTATGGCCTTCCATTCATCTTTAGTCAATCTTTCCTCCATCAATTTTGATCCGCCAGCCACACTATCTACCTCAGGGTCATCTTCAGCTTCTGTCCGCCTTCATGGATATGGTAGCCACAAAAGTTTTAAAAAAAAAAATGGTTTCTATTTGTGATCATGACTGCGACAGGAAAAAGAACTGAACAGCCAAAAAAGCAAGAAAATGTATTTAGAAGGAAGCAGCAAACCCTACTGACCAGTTGAATGAGAACCAACCACCCTTTTTCAGCTTTCTCTGCTCAGCTGCTTCTTTTGACTTTACAGATTCTACCTTTGCATGTGCAAGCAACCTATCACGGAAATACAACATAATAAATGATAAGATAAGTCCGAAGAAGAAAAAATCACAGAGACAGAACAGTGACTGTGAGAATCTCAATAAAAATAGAAAGGAAGAATGGCTGAGTATGAACTTCTTATGAGCAAAAAGTGGTATTGATATGACTAGAAGTAGTAATTAGATATCAGCTAGTATGTCATTCACAAAGTTTGAGCATTACTTGAAGAATGAATCATATTATGTTTAATTATGTTACTATCGTAGAATAGCATCTGAACGAAAAATTGTTCTTAATTATACACCTGAAAAAGATCACAAACGTACCCTATCAAACAGGGCACTACCAAACAAACTTCATCACGACATAGATGCGAGCCTAACTACCCCTAACATAGGCAACAGCTAGCTTAACCACTAGGAAAATATAAGGCAGGTGTCTACAAGTGAAATCTTTTACAGTATAATAGAATCTTAACCATGGTCATGTGAACCTCTCACATAAATTCAGAGATAAAGAGTCAGCGGGATGGAATCCCAATAGTAAGCATCAGAAGGTGGGATTTGATCATATTAAGAAACCACATGCCTTCCGTTCAAAATGTTGGAATTTGATTATTACCTCCACAAAAGAATCACTTTGGAATCAAGGTCCTTTTCGATTTCTCTCATCTCTGGGTAATTAACATCTGATGACTGCTGCAGAAAATTGGCATACAGCTGAATATAGCGCCTACGTAACTGGCAAAGATGGTGAATGCTATCCCAGGAAAATCGATAGCTGAAATGGGGTGAACATATGCAAAAATCAGATCAAAATATAAATTTATTCCACAGATCAAGTACAGTCATGCTTTACCAGAAGAAGCTTAAAACTACGCAAGAGTAAAAACCAAACAGCTTTACCAAATAAATGCTGTGTCTTTTCCTATTATGTCAGTGAAATCCTACATGAGAGAGAATAAAACAAACGTGTACCATAATCTCTTTTGTTGTAAACTAGCTTGAGCAGCAAACCGCCACCACAGACGTGGAGCTTCTGAAACAGGAACCATAGGCCTTAAATGTGAAATCTCTATATATGTTTTGTATCTGGAGACAACTTCGACTAGCTTTATCCAATCATGATATTGCTCCTGTTAAGAAATGGGAAAGACAAAATACAAGAGAGTTAAGTTTACCACCTCAAGAAAAAAAAATCCTGAACTCTAATGGGTCTCAGAAATTTGGAATACAGATAGAAGAAATTAGAACCCACAAGAAAAATTTACGGCTAACCCTGATGGAAAATGAGGAACACTCCCAAAAAAATATAGCCAACTATATCAAGTACTTTAAGTGGTACCTCTGTGATAGTCACGTTAACATCATTAAGGATAACTGATGCCCTTTCAAATGGAATCTCCGGATTATTTCTCTCCTGATTTCCTAACCGGTGATATTTAAGAGATCCATTGATAGGGGACAATAGATAGTGACGATTCAAGGCCCATTTTGACTTTATTTTATGCTCGGTCTGCTCCTTTATGCCATCTTCAAACATCTGAAGGAAGACTGTCGAAAGTTAGATACATATCACTCAAAAACATTTCATTTGACTAATAAACCAGGCAAAAAACACAACATAATCCCCAAGGAAAAGGTATGTATGAACAAACCTCAATCCATTCCTCAGGAGTAATATTGTCCCATTGCTTCTCTATTTCCCAGGGAAAGCTATTAGAATCATGATACAGAGCGAGCCTCTCAAGCTGCAACGACTGTTACAGAAACCATGTGCTAACATGAATTTTTGGTTCAAGTCAATAAGTAGCATCATCATTATTCATCACACTTCAGATATTCAATCAACAGACCACGTAAGAAAGTATATTTCAGTTGAAATCTCAGCATTTCATTAATTATCTTAAATTATAACTAGTATTCAAAACGAACACAGCAAAAGAATAGGGAAACACAGCAGTAGAGAAAATAACTAATTGGAAAGAAACAAAAACAAAGATATAAAGAGTTGTTTAAACTCCAAAGAAATCTGGCATAAGAGCCTAGAAGTATTTCTAAAACTGCTTTGTCATTTATCCATGTCGTTCATGGCAGGAAAAAACAAATAAACATTCATTTTAAAAGCCCAATCAATGTTTTTATTGTACTTGAAACCTCTGGGAGAAGAGCCCTTGAACTTCATAGATGAAGAGCCTACAAAACGGGATATCTTAAGAAATGGGAAGACTAGATTTGTTTTCCATTTATGAACCACAAGAGAACTCCAACGTCCCAATGGAATTATAGTTGTTTATAGTCCAAACACACATCTACTTTGAAACACGATGCTTTTTGTCAACTTTCAACTACTTCGCCCAGTTAAGAAAAGAGATAAAAAGCTCACCTTACGCAGTTTATCCAAAGCGCCACTTGTGTCAAAGGTTTCATTTCCTTCTTCATCCATTGTAACAGCTGCGAGCTTGGCCAAGGTGATGCCCGCAGCAAAGGGGTGCCCTGGATTACTAGAGCAAATATTGTTGAAATAAGAAAAAAAGCTAGCAAGTATTTCTGAGCTGTCTCTAATAAACACCAACAACAAGACACTAAAAGCGAGCAGAATAGCTAAATATGGCCACAAAATCAGAAGGGAAAACAGAAACAAAAAAGGCAAACAGCCACAAACCTGGTAGAATCCTCGTATCTTATATGTACATTGCTGATGGATACTTTCAGATTACCAATAATTGTAGCAATAATTGAGCCTAGCCATGAATTCCCTTGTGGAGGCTGAAAAGAACCAACCATCAAAGATTAGTTATAAAATGCTTAGCGTGTGAGAGTTATTTTATCTAGTAGTTAGCAAGGAGTGCATATATCGTTCGTAAAAAATCATAAGTTATCCTCTAATCAGATTAGGAAAGTTCCAGCGTCACACAAAAAATACATACCCCTGAAATGAATATAAGAAGATAGCCAAAAATAAAGTCATCAAGTTTAGAGACGTACACTTCCCAGCTTAGACTTTGCCCTTGCTTCAAGAGTTGCTGTTTCTGCTTCCTATGTAAAAGACACGAGAATGATAACTCAGAATAACATCAAACCTTGTAGATGAAAATGAAAATCCAAGTTTCATGTAACGGTCATATATAGACGTATCCATGAAGCTCCATCAGCCAGAAATACGAAGTACCTCGATCTGCTGAAGCTTGGTTTCTAGAAGCTTTTCCCTGTCTTCCTCCTGGTATGTAATTAGTGTAAGCAAATTCAGTACCAACCAAAGTGAAAAACTTAAAGAGAAGACAAGCAAACATAAATAACAATTTCAACAGAATACCTTAAGTGTTCGGTCATCAGGGGCAGGATAAGCAAGAACGAAGACACGATCGATCAGAACAATGACTGGCTCTTTGCCTAAACTTTTCCAAGGGACCTGAAACAAAAGTTTATATGAGTCACTTTCAAATTTTAGATTTAATACCTAGCCATAACTACAAGAGTTTCCTGACAAAAGTAGCGTTTGCTGGCATTAAACACAAGTCCAAGTTCAAAAATTAGAATATCACTCTGACTTGCAACCTCCGTGACATTTGACTTCGTATCAAAAGCTTCAATATATGCAACAAACAGAATCACATGCATATATATTTCATTTTTATCCAATATTCCAATTAAACATTTTAACTTGTATCCCAGAATTCATAAACAATGACCTAAAATTTTCCACTTTGATCACTATTACCAACTAACATGTTCTTCATAATCCAAAATGAAATCAATTTCCAACATTGCTATTGTATATCAATACATGAGACCGTCACACATGCAAACAGTTCTGGTCACGTGAGCATTCAGAGCTATGTAATCACAAAGTGATTTTTCGGCTCTCTAAATCCTCAAATAACTTTAACATAGATCGAAATGAGTATATGTATATGAAGAAAGAAGCTGCAAGTAACTCTGTAAAGGATTACCAATCCAGCATAAAGTTCTCACAGCTCAAGTACGTAAACTTTTGAGAAAGAAGAAATATACTTCATCTATCAAGAGTACAGAACGGGAACAGTGATCTTGAGGAAAATCATCAAAATTCTACCAAGAGAAAAAAAAAAAAAAA
>Ga0041059_1000501_pt1 | contig 29635 bp, 28 predicted proteins | sample AraColnosormetaG_FD_56232 | JGI IMG/M metagenome (GOLD analysis project Ga0041059, IMG submission 56232) | Arabidopsis roots microbial communities from North Carolina, USA - Col MF nosort | ecosystem: Host-associated > Plants > Roots > Unclassified | place: USA: North Carolina | collected... | reverse complement strand
AAAAAAAAAAAAAAAAAAAAAAAAAAAAGAGTTTAAGAACAGAAACTTGGAAAATAATCAATTATTGAACTACCTCTCTAGAAACAACTAAAATCCCGAATATTTATAAACACCAAAGCAGATAAACCACTTCATAACCAATGCAATTGAAAAGGTTCGGGGACAAAGATAAACCTTGAAATCTTACTAGGGAAAACACCAAAGACAATCTCCATTTCAATGGATCAAATTTGTTTTGAAAAATGTATCCAAAAGTCATAAGTTTATATAAATCGACCTTTCAACTTGACAAATCAGTACTATATAGCCAGCGATTAATGTAAAGAATAGGTTTTCTATAACAATCAGTACAGAGATTTTTAAAATAATTAACAGAAAGTGGCAAAGTTTGTGTAGTTTAATCTACAATAATATGTGAAAATATCTCTGTAAATTTAAATATTTTTTAAAAAAACATAAATAAATAAATTCTTTCATACGTAAGGGTAAAAAGGTAAAATGAGTAAATTCCTTCCCCGAATTTCTCTTTGACTCCGGTGGTCAACGTCGAGCCGAGACGGCAAACTTGAATCAATTTTAAAACAGAGCTTCCGACGCTGAAATTGCAAAATCAAAATCTCTCCAATCTTCGAAACTGAGCAGTTGAGAGAGAGAGAGAGATAGATGGCGGCGAAGACGATGAGGAAGGCGGAGGAGCTGGTGGAGAAGGCGATGAAAGGAAACGATGCTTCTCATGACGCCTGGCACGTGTGGAGGGTCCGAGACCTTGCTCTCTCCATTGCTCGCGAGGAAGGTCTCTCTTCCAATTCTGACTCCATGGAAATTGTGAGTTTGAAAAATCCCTAAATCTCAAAGTTCTAGTTCAGCTGAGCCTGATGAACCTTCTTCTAGTTAGTTCTTCTAGTTAGCTATAGCTGTTTATTGTCAAATTTCAGCTCTTTTACTTTAGAGTGAACCATTTCTGTTGATACTTTGCAGGTGGAGCTTGCAGCTCTTCTCCATGATATAGGTACTTGGTTTTATTTTCATTTCTGTTTTAGTAATGTGGTTCTAGTCCACAGGTTGATCATAATTCGTATCTCTTGCCCTCTCTCTTATCAGGTGATTACAAGTACATAAGGTTTGTTTCTCTAAGTTTTCTTTTCTTTTGAACCGCTTGAGTATAGACTAGTAATGTCCCTTCCAACATTCTTGATCACACTTCCAGGAAACAAAAGTGTTTACTTTTCTCATGAAACTCTCTAAGTTCCCTGCTTTTAACTTTGTTTTATCTAAACTGGATGAATAAAGAAACTTGGAAGTGTTTTGTTTGCGAATGCCATTAGGTAAAGCTTGTGAGAATTCCTTGTCAGATTTGCTTACCTTAGGATTGCTAGGCTCTACTAAGTGGAACTTGGTGTGGATATAAACATAAAAACTACTTAACTATGAATGCTGAAGATTGCTTTCCTTCCGCTGATATGTTGCTTCATGGCAAAAATAATTATAACCGGAATTCAGAGACCCTTCGGAAGAGAAACTTGTTGAGAATTTCCTAGATGATGAGGGTATAGAAGAGACCAAGAAGACGAAGATACTAACGATCATCAATGGAATGGGTCAGTTTCCAGCTCCTACTTTTTACTCAACATATCCAATCAACTATAATGTACATGATTTATCACTACAATTAAGTCATTCTGTTGTATATAAATTTGTGAACAGAACAAGTGTATTCTTTCCAGGTTTTAAAGACGAATTAGCAGGAGTAGCACTCTGTGAGTCTCTTCCAGAATTTGGGGTAGTTCAAGATGCTGATCGCCTTGATGCAATTGGCGCCATAGGTAAGAATACGTCTCTTTTCTTTAGTTGCTTTTGATATGTCATTGCCAAATATCTGCTTTGATGTCATGTGAAAATTCTCTATGTTATGGAATTTGTGCTATTAGTTGTTGTTGATCTCTTTCTGTTATAGGAATTGCTCGTTGCTTTACATTTGGTGGAAGCAGGAACAGAGTGCTTCATGATCCTGAGATCAAGCCCCGGACAGAGCTAACCAAAGAGCAGTACATTAAGAGAGAGGAGCAAACTACTATTAATCACTTTCATGAGAAACTCCTCAAGCTAAAGAAGCTGATGAAAACTGAGGTAAGTTTAACCGCAACTCTATTTTGACGCGAAAAATTTGTTTCGATTTGAGATTTAATGTGGATTGAAAACATATCAGGCGGGTAAAAGGAGGGCAGAGAAAAGGCACAAGTTCATGGAAGAGTATCTTAAGGAGTTCTATGAAGAGTGGGATGGGTCAACTTGAAAAGTTAAAAATGATAAATGAAGCAGAAAAGCAGAGGATTTGTTCAACCGGATTTTATTGAGTAAGCAGTACCTACCAAACCAATATGTGGTTTAGGTTTTAAACAGAGTGGCAACTCTCTCTCTCTTTTTATTTTTTGTTTAAGGCAACTCTATTTAAATAGCTCGTAATAACTATACATTTATAAATGTTAAAATTGCTTTGTTTTTAAAAAAAGAAAACTCTATTATTTTGTCAATGCCAATGATTGTGGAAGAAATCAAGCAAGGATTACACGATAGAGCCAATCGTTTTCTTTTCATAATTTTTTTTTTTACGCCAAAGTCAGTTGTTGTCTTTTTCGTAAAGGGTTTTATAAAGTCCAGTGGCTTTTTGTTTGTCAACTGGTTTAAATATTGACTTGCTATTTTCGTTTTTAAGTCTTCTTTAAATTTTATTAGTGGAAGATGATAAGATGTCTTCTGGATGTTTTAGTGGATCAAGTCATTGCGAGGCTATCTTCGGTCGGCCATAATATAACATTTACCTGGTTTGAATATCAGAATATGTATATTCTTATACCAAACTGACGTGATTTAAAAACGTATAATGACGAAAATTTAGTATTAGTGACATTTGTTTGTCTTTTGATACCTAGATAATAGTTTTCGTTCGTTGGGTAATCTTCATCTTATGTGTTGGCAGTTAAGATTCTTCTTTTACAATTTAAGTCTGGTTTTGCAACAACATACACAAAATACAAAATCAGGTTCTTGGTGGGTATATAAAAAAAAAAACAGTTTCATGTGAAGAACTTACGTTGGGAGTTTTACCAAAAAAAAAACTTACGTTGGGAGTATTCGAATACAATTTTACTAATTAAAAGACATAGTTGTTTACTTGTTTAGATTATAAATAGAAAATAAATCCTTTACGATAATTATAATACGACACTCCTTTTTTTACATACAATTATTCCCTTCTTCTATTTTTGTACTTTTGTTTGAAAACCAATTAATATTTGGAAAGAGTTTGCTTCGTACACAAGGAAATTTTGTTGAATTTAATAAAAATATATAATAATCGAGTGGACTGTTCATGTTTAGCCAAGTCGTTTGGTTTGTAGTATTAAAAAAGACTAATTAATCGCGTATAGAATACATAATCTATTACCATTCAACATAACACATGTCCAACATCCATTGAGTTAGACACTTTCGTCATTCAATTCATCGATTAGGTCGGCCATTACGTGTTCGATTTGTGTTTTAATTAAGAAAATTAGAGTTATCAAAATTAAAACGTTTAAATTTAAATATACAATTACCTACGTAAACAAGGGAGTTTCAGAACTACCATACGGTTAATTTTTGTCGGAGGGAAGAAGACATCATGATAACTTTTGATGTAAGGTCGGAGTCGGAGTGCCTTTAAGCGTGAGATCATCTCATTCTCACTGAGATGCGTGTGCATGCGTTATGTGGTCATTTCTGCATGGCCTAACATACCTTAGAACGGAAAGTGAGATATGTTGGCACAGTAGAAATTGCCCATGAGGTTTAATAGTAATTTTGACATTTCCATACGTAAGATTAATCAGCAATCTACATACTTACGAGTTACGAATAAATAATAAATGTCGACATTCCTATTGATTTTAGAATTAGTCGTTTTTTATGGAAGCCGGAGCCGGACCAAGAATAACTAATATATATTCGATTCGATCATATCGTGAATTATTTATACTGCTCCTAAGAAAAAATCATCATCGTGAATTATATTATATGGGTTTAATGTGGACCCAATATCTCCCTCCATGTGTTTAACGTGCATCTCTACGAGACTACGACATTCCATCGTAAGGAAAAAAAAGAGGCACTAGTCGATTTACTAGTAATTTTACTATAGATACAGTTTTTATCCGGTTAAAAACTAATACTATAGTCTTCATTTAAAGAAACATATGTAGAATTTAGAAAATTAATTCTCAAAGTTTCCGACAGAAAGGAAAAAGAGGAAATTGCCTTTTACAGAATTTAAAATCATTTGACAATTAGAAAAGGTGAAAAGTAAAACTTTACATAGTTTGATGTTATATATTAATCTTAAAGAAAAAATCAAAAGACGCAAAAGGTAAGAGCCTTTCTTAACGAGTAACGAACGAGGTACTCCAGAAACGACCGCGTATCAGAAAGGCTATAAATAAAAGGCAAATTAGCGCCCAAAAGGTTAACAAAATAAAAGCGAGAAGCTAAAACAAAATAAATTTACCATATATTAACATAACAATAACAAACGGGTCTCCGACTTGGTCACATCCTTCGACGGCTCCACTCTTCTTCTCTATCTTCTTCTCCGAAATCGTCTTTGTCGTCGTTACCTCCACCTCCAGAATTCCGAAATTTCTGGGAATATCGATTTTGATTTCTATTTCTTCACGCTCTAATTTACTCGTCTGCTCGGCTGTTTCTCTGTATTGGCTGATTCGAAATCCGGGGTCAAACCGGGTCTGAGCTATCTCCAGGTTCGGAATTTACAGATTTTATCTGGTCTGATGGGATCAGAGCCTCGGTTCGAGCCGAGGCCGGAACTGATTGACTTGCCTGTTCTTCAGAAATTCAAGCTCTACGCTACTCCCTCGGTAATCTCCTCCTCTTTTGATTTAACTCCGGTTTATGATCTGTGATTATGTGAATCTTATTGATGTTCTTTGTCTCTTTTTAAATTAACATTTATTTGCATCAATGCGGATCTTTTTTTTCGGCAACTGATTTACCGATAATTGCGTTGACACTGTTATGGTTTATGGATTTTGATTTTGGTTCACATGATTGCATAATAATTCATTAATCTCCGGTTTTGGATTCGAATTCTCCTTAAGATTAAGATGGTTTGGTTTGGTTTATTATTCGATGAGTCTCTTTGCTTGGCGGTTTCATATGGTTGTAGTGTAAGCCATGAATGAGAGAGCCTTAAGCCTTTAGCTTGACATAATGTAGAGTCTTTGGTTCTAAGTTTTCTATTATTTTAGCCTGTTGCTTCATGAATTCTTGATTTTCTGATGTGAAATCACTACATTTTGACTTTTGAAGTTGGTGAATTTATTGGTTGTTGTGCAGAATTTTTATTTGATTGGAAGAGATGAGAACAAAAGCTTTAGGAGGATTCTTAAGATTGATAGAAGGGACCAAAATGAGTTAAATTTATTTGAAGATCCTACAAGGTATACAAAAGACGAAATGCGCGAACTTAAAAGACGGATGATTGTAGGGAACGAGGAGTCTGGTGGCTTTAAAGCAATCACAACTTGCTATGGAATCATTGGTAAAGTCTCTTTTACTACAACTGCTTGTTGTCCTTTCTCATTGTTTTGGTAAAAGTTGTGAACTCATGGAGCAATGTTGATTATTCTGGTGCAGGGTTTGTGAGATTCTTGGAGCCTTATTATATGCTGCTGATAACAAAACGAAAGAAAGTGGGTGAGATCTGTGGCCATACAGTTTATGGTATAGCAGAGAGTCAAATGATCGCGATTCCACATCCTTCAATTCAATCAAAAGTGGCTAAGTCTGAAGCCGAGCTGAGGTATTTTATCGATAATTCTTTTAAACGGCTCGAGATGAAAACTTTCTTGTGTAAACTTTAGTAGAACACATATCCGACATGTATTCCCCTTTCTATTATAGGTACAAGAAGCTCTTAAGCGTGGTGGATCTTAGCAAAAACTTCTACTTCAGCTACACATATCACCTCATGTATTCCCTTCAGAAGAACATAGGCAACACTGAGAGAGGAAACCCTCATGACAACACAATGTTCGTGTGGAACTCCTTCTTAACACGCGAGATCAGAAAGATCCTGCAGAATTCCATATGGACAGTTGCATTGATATACGGATTCTTTCAACAGGTAATAATCAAATGCATGCCTATGTGACTGGTTTAGACTGCAGATTTTTCAAAATGTTTGGTAATCTAAAGTCTATTGATCCTCTGCTTTGTCTAGACTAAATGTTCAGTATCTGGTGAAAAATTTGTATTCACTATCATTGCTCGGCGTTCACGGCATTATGCTGGTACAAGGTACTTCTTCAGTTTGAAATCTTTATTCTTCTTTTTGAATTTTTTTTGTCTCACGGCCTACTTGGTCTCTAACATAATTGTAATATTGGAAATATCATATTTCGATACTCCCTCTGTAGATAAGGGCTAGTCTTGATATGCCTTTGAGCTTAACTCCTCCTTGTTATTTGTTAATGTGCAGATATTTAAGGCGTGGTGTAAATGATATAGGCAGGGTAGCCAATGATGTTGAGACAGAGCAGATTGTTTCCAAAGTGGTTCCTGCGGGTCAGAAAATCCCGATAACATCAGTTGTGCAGGTTCGAGGCTCCATACCCCTATTTTGGTCACAGGAGGCATCTGTTTTCAACCCACAGCCCGAGATTATATGTAAGCACCATATGAGTTTGCAAAAGGGATCCTTAGGTTTTTCTTGCCTCATCTTGATTCTCTTGTTTTTGTCTTTTTTTGGTTCATAGTGAATAAGAAGGACGCAAATTATGAGGCTACCCAACACCACTTTCAGAATCTGAGACAGAGGTATGGGAACCGGATAATAATTCTCAACCTCCTAAAGGTAGGCTCTCTCATTTTCTAGGAAAAGTCAAATTCTTATGCCCGTTCTTGGATTATTGAAAGATTGAGTGTATCGTTGCTATTTTGTGTTGTCAGACTGTGACAGGTGAGAAAAAGCACCGAGAAACCATCTTAAGGGGAGAGTTTGCAAAGACAATCCGATTTATTAACAAAGGCATGGACAGGGAGCATCGTTTAAAGGCAATCCATTTTGATCTAAGCAAACACTACAAAAAGTACTGCATTTATGCACCTTACTGGTTTGTAATAAGTCTGATCTCCGAGAATTTCTAACCATTTTTCCTTCAATTTGGCAGAGGAGCTGATGGTGCATTCAACCACTTGTGTATCTTTTCAAGGAAATCATTGGAACTAACTGACCTGTTTTACTGTAAAGCTCCTTCAGGTGTAGGAGCTGAAGAAGTAATTTATGATTCATTTTTCAAGTAAGTTTCGTATGCTATGTCTAATGCAAATGCAGTCTTCGTGTAACAGCTCTAATCCATAATTTTGATTGTATTGCACGTTTCTTACTGAGTGCTAATATTAATGCTACCATGCTCCAGTAACCCTATTCCAAGTCAAGATGAAGAGGCAAGTAGTCCAGAAAAAGAAGATATGAAGGCGGATATATTTCTGCTTCAAAATGGGGTCTTGAGGACAAACTGCATAGACTGTTTAGATCGCACTAATTTTGCGCAGTACGCCCACGGATTGGTTTCTCTCGGGCATCAGCTGCGTACATTAGGTATCTCAGGACCTCCTGTCGTCGATCTTAATAATCCTCTGGCAATAGAACTGATGGACGCTTACCAAAAGATGGGTAATACACTTGCGATGCAGTATGGTGGCTCGGAAGCACACAGCAAGGTGAGTCATTGATTACCAACACATTTTTTTCGTACGAAAGGCTGTTGATGGATCTTTGAACTATGTGTATCAACTTTAGAAAGTTTATGGTATACAGATGTTCTGTGATCTGAGAGGTAATTGGAATATGGTGATGAGGCAGCGTGATATCTTCACAGCTGTACGTCGTTACTACAGTAACGCGTATCAGGACAGTGATAAGCAAAACGCCATCAATGTGTAAGCTCCATTTTAGAAACTTTTTGTCTTGTTTTTTCGTCTTTACATTTGCTACGTGTTTGCTTAGTGTAAAGTTGATTGTTGACAGGTTCTTGGGTCATTTCCGGCCTCGACTGGGGAGGCCAGCGCTATGGGAGTTGGATTCTGACCAGCACAACATCGGAAGATCTGGTTCTAACTTAGATATCGAAAATATGAGGTACACTACTTTTGTTGAAAAATTGGCTAAACCAGAAATTAGTCATGTAACTGAATTAATATATGGTTCAATACACTGATATGAATTGCAGGCCACTAATTAGAAGATCATTTTCCGATAACATTATTATGGACTGTGATTTGAATCTGGAGGAGCTGGTACGCGAAAATTCTCAGCCTACATATGAAGGGTTAAACGGGGGTGTCTCAGGAACCAATTTAGAATTTCCATTCTATGAAACTGAACCAGCTTCTCTAAGGTATGAATCAGAGTCTCATTAACTTGTTGCAAGCATTCATTAACATACTTTGTCTGATTTTTCATCCTCTTTCTTTGATCACATCTTCAGCTTCCTCTCGGTTATGCGCAATGAAGAGCTTATGAGAGAAACAGGGTCAGGGCAGATGTTTCAAGGCAGTTCCTCTAATTCTGATTCCCACAGGCCCAATGATATACCTGGTTTTTCACACTCATACGTAACTAAGTTCACGCCGGCAGAAGACATATTTGAACGTGGCAGGTAAAAACACTCATCCGTATAGCATTCTGATACATTTACAATATTCAGACATGAAACTTCCTTCTAAGTAAGCCTTGTAATGTTCTAAATGTTTCCTGCAGCTCAAAGTCTGTTTCGTCAGATAACTTGTTCACCGACCGGGATGAATCCGTCACTTCTTTAACTAATACGAACTCCAGTTTTGAGGTAAATCTCCTTCATCCACATATCATTCTTGTTGAAGTTAACGATTTTTCTTCCAAAGCAAACAAAGACACTGACTTGTTTGGTGTTTCCCATTATTTACAGTTTCCTATAATGGGTGGTTCCGATTTACTACCTGGTTTCTCAAATGCTTTCGCTCGGTGGGTATTCTCCGCAAGAGCATGGTAAAGAGGGTCTGGAGAAAGAAATGAGCCTTGCACAGGAAGGTAACGGTGGTTACTTGGCAGGTACGGCAGGGTTGAACAGAGTCGTAATAACAGGAAAAGCACAGAATAACAGTTACATCTTGTAAATATCCGACTCATACCTTTGTAAAGATCCACGTTTCTTGTTTTCTTTTTTTTTTCTTTCTTTCTTTCTATTCTTAGCAAAATAGATTTCATTCTTGTTTTTTCACCACCACCCACAAAGTTTGATTCTGTTTTTCTGTTTTTGGTATATATAGAGGGTTTGGTTTGTTTGTTTTTCCATTTTTTTCGTAATTTATTAACCGCCAATTCATGCGCGGCAATAAATTGTGTTATTAGACCTTTGAATCCATTGTGTTGAAAAGTTACCAACAAACTAAAACATAGCATCCTGATAGAATTATTGCCAAAAGGTTTCTTTAAAGGTTAGAGAGGCCTGCGTTTCGAGACCGGCTAATTTCTAAGAAATCTGGCCCCAAAAATATTTATCTTTTTGCACCCGAAAACACTTTATGTTAGACGACAGGAGCCTCTGTAGTATACCACCTAAGGCTTTCTTGACACGTCGTGTAATGGGCTGACTTCAGCAACACACCTTCCTATATAGAGTACTTAAAAATGTGGACAAAAGAAAAAGTGTAACAAGATTAGGATTTTTTTAGATGCTTCATGTTTCAAACTCTTTTCATTAAACAAAATCTTTTTAATTGGCTGGTTAAACCAAGGAAAAGGTGTAACGCACTCTTGAAGAACAAGAACATCCCAACTGGCTAATTTGCTCTTGCAACTAACTTATTTGTTCAGAATATTTTTATTTAATTCTTCTCATTAAATAATTTGATTTTGTTGGCTGTTGGCTGGCAATTGTTCGCCCACCAAAACCAAAAGCTGTCGGATATTTCTGAGATTAATAAAAAAAAATATACAGCTCTTTTCTTCAATGTTTCAGAATTCAATTCGATGAGGTTAGATTAACAATAAAAGTTCAATCAACTGAGTTAGTATGTTATACACTACATTGTCTACGAGAACCAGGGGTTCTGTCTACAGTTCAGAATATACCAAACGAGTTCTTGATTACAAAATTGTAGCATCACAATGTCAACATTTATATATTAGTATTTTTAAAACGTATTATATTTTCGAAGAAATATTTTAGTGTAGTACATTGAACCGATCACAGAGTCAAATGCACATAAGCAGGGTATTGTTTACGTGCGATAAACAGGTTTATATCTGGATTCTTTTTATACATATATATATATAAATCATCACACAGATTACTACTACTAATTAATCAACATTAATCACTATCACTAAGGTATTTAACTAATGATGATCGACGACTATTTTGTTGTTTGATTTCTCTTAGGCTAAACTATTGATAAAAACAAGTTTGGATCACTTTATAAAGGTTTTCTATACTTCTTTTACCAATTAGCTTATCTCCCACAATGTGCAGTTCGATCAAAGACAGATGCTTTTGTTTTATGACTTCAATTGTCGAATTAGTTTTTATTCAAGAAAGTATAAATTTAAATACGTACATATTAAAATATATGGACCGCTTGTGTTCAAAAAAACATATATATAATAACTAAACTACAAGATTTTGTGTGTAATAATTAAAAAGCTAAATTACTATACACCCTATTCTTTCGGCCAAAACCGTAACTTTAAGCGCGACACTAAATATAATTATCATGGAGATCTTATCTCAATCATGATGTAATCTTTATCTAAAAATCATCGATCACCCTTGCTTGGTCCGATTCATTGCACAACAAGACACAAGAGTAGATTGTCCAGCCCACATACACACGTATGCACATATCAACATGCATCCACACACACTTACACATAATATATAATATAGATTATTAAATAAAATTTAGAGCAAGGGGACACCAGTTTTACAGATTTTGTAGCCTCCTTTATCTTTCTTAGCTGTTCTCTTTCTCTCCCTGTCCCTCAATATAAATACAAAGAACCCAATACTTCCTTCTTACGTACCAAGAAAGTTAGTTTCTCAATTCCTGATAAAACATACACAAAACAATAATCTTAATTTCAAGAAACTACTACTATTGCTAAAAATCAGAGACTTTCGCTAATGGCTATATTCGGTAAACTGACAAAGCTCAAGTCTGCCATAAAGAAATGGCCTTCCTTGACCAAGAACCACCATTCAACCATGTGTACCGCCTCTACCGCCGTATCTGAGGTCTCAAAGTGCGAGGATCTCCATGTGGTTTACGTCGGAAAGTCACGAAGACCTTACATGCTTAGTTCCCACGTCATCGCTCATCCGCTTTTCCAAGAACTACTTGACCGGTCGTCTAGATTTATCGAAGAACGTCACGACCAAGAGACCGTCTTAGTAGCTTGCGAAGTCGTATTGTTCGAGCACTTGTTATGGATGCTCAAAAACAGTTCCTCTGATCACGGCGATGAGGATGATCGCGAAAGAGGATCCGTCGAGGAGTTGGCTGAGTTCTATACTTATTGACGGCGCGATACATATCCATATATACTTTTATTTCGTTAATTTTGGAATTTGATTCGACATGATCCAATAATGCGGTCATGCACAGACCATTTTCTTTGCTTTTGTTTTTCTCCCGAGCAAATTTTTAGAGTTAACTAGTAATCTTTAACTAATATTATAATTATGTCGGTCGAAAGAGGGTAGTAGTATCTTGCCCCAAATGATGATAAATTGTAACATATGCTAAAATTGTTTTTTATGATTAGCTCCATTTGATATACATGTACTCTACAGTAGTACGTAGTTATGAGATTTTCGAAAGAATAAAAGTGGCCGCCACATGATGATGCGCAGGGCTACCCAATTGCACGGACGGTTGTCCTACTTGCCTTTCTAGTGGCATCAAGCTGTCACGGAAACAAATATTTAAGTATAAATTACTAACTACGTCTATAAGTGTATCCAAGTTGTAATGTGAAGTGAAATTAGGTATAAACTTCTTGGAGTAATTAATTAAACATGACTACGATGTGAGTATGTATGGCTCGTAATCATAATGGTGGTTTTTAATAAAATAATAAAATATAGGATGCTCATTAACTCGACCAGCATAATTATTTATGTAGTTCTTAATATCTCATGTCAAGCTATAGCCTATATGTAGATAATGGGATATCTTTGCCTGAATATAAACAAAGAATTATGTATTTCAACGTTGAAAAAAAATTCGTATTAATTGAATCTGTATAAAAAAATGGACACTTTGTGGATTTACTATTGGGGAATATATTGGAGAACTTGGGCCAAATAGGCCCATTTAATAAGATTGGTCTCGCAAAACGGCATCGTGGCGTAGAAACAGTGACGTGCAGCTTGGTGGTCTTCAAGTTTGACTGTTAATCGGTAAACAGAGGCTGATTGTGCGACGGTGACGGCAAATCCAGTGAGTGAGTTCCTATCATCTTTGCTTCGTTTAGTGGAAACTCTAAAACTTTAGAATAGTTTTAGTTAGTCTTTAGCATTTGGCTTGTTCTAATTATCAGATCTTCTTGTTCTGAGATTTTTCTTTCCTGTGCATTTCGGAGCAGAATATGAATTCATATGGCAACCTTTTTATTAGCGTCTGTGATATATGTCGGGTTTTTCTGAAGGATTTGGGGACAATTTGTTTTTTCACCAGCTGCATTTGTGATTACCTTGATCGATTTTTGGCTGACAAGGTGTTTGTTGAAAAGCTTCAAAGGGTAATAATAGTCTTTAGTCACTAGCGTATGGTTTCTGTTTAGGATGCGTCAACTTCTGATATAGCTAACCTTGCAAAGACATTACTTTTTATACGTTTTCTGGAGTCTGGTTCTGATCATTGAGGTTTTGTGTGTGTGTCATTTAGTGTTTACCATTGAAAAATTGGAGCTTTAATTCCTAACAGTCATTTTTATATATCTTAGACAAGCTTTCTTTGTTTTCATCTGGGAAAGCAGCTACAGAGACATGTCAAGGTTTCGATCGTTGTTGCAAGCCTCAGTAAATGCGACAAAGAAGGGTATTCGCCTGCCACTTTTCCGTCAATTATCATGTGTCGTACTTGATTCTTTGATCTTTTGATTTTTTTTTTGGTTTGTGTGTTGATGTTTCGTTTTATTTTGTGCTTGTGCTTATACTTATTAGACAGTGACTGATTGCAAGTGATGTTTGAGGAAACAATAACGTTGCTTCTATGTTCCAATGCTTACAAACTTTTGGGATCACATATATATTTCTATACTAGCCTTTATGCTTTTGAATGCAGCAAAGATTTGCTAGTTTCTGACTTATCTTCACCCTGTAAACTGTTAGCTCTTACATGGAACGTTGAAGAATGGGTGCCACCTGCAGAGAAGCATATATTTAAGTTCCACTCTAAAGAAGACTTAAAGAAATGGCATCTCTATTCCGACTCTGAATATGGAGGTACTTATGCTGACAGGTTTAAGCATCTGCTCCGTAAAGAGTATCTGATATTGTTTCTGTTGTCATTATCCCTTTCATTTCCATGCCTCGGTGATCCATATGAACAACTATAGACAAAATAAGATTTCTGAAGATCGGCATTGCACAGATTTACATTGATATGTAAACAATATGCTATGCATTTTAATATTTATCTTGTGGCAACCTGTTTGAAGTTTGATACTTATTTGACAGGATTATCTTCGGCTTCCTTGGAGATCCCAGATAAAGGAGATGGATCAGATTGCACTGGTTAGCAACTTTGTAATTTCTTCTGTGATCTATCATCGGCCCTCCAGCATGTCTTGTTGTCATGAAGTTCATCAATAAAACAATATGAGATTTCTTCTATGTCATCATTTCTTAATTTCTCGTTGACTCGTTGTGCTTCTACACTGCTCCACTTAGTGATGTTTTTTCATCCAAATATCTTTTATAGGAGTTTTTTCGGGGAACCTATCTGTAGACCTTAGCGAAGGATCAAAATGGAACATCAGTCGAAGTGGTTTCTGTGGAATGCGCTCAAAAAAGGTGAACAACACAGAGCTTTCATTTATCTTACTAACCATTCTTATTCAAAACATATTTTCTGCATGTCAGTCTTTGTTTGAAGAAAAGAAGGAAAATGGGTTACTATATCTTAGTCCTGGTTTTGTAAACGAGAGACTTTTTGAGTCAGCTTACTATTGCAACTAATTCTAGCATCCTCTGCTTTTCTAGTTTGATGGCTTCATTGATCTCGATGGGTATGATGCAATAGCCCTGAGGATCAGAGGAGATGGAAGATGTTATATCTCTACTGTAAGTTTTATGTTGATACGCACTTTTCCCTAACTCCAGTTGAAAAAACAAATGTTGTAGGAGCAAATACTAAACCTTGATTTTGATTCAGATCTACACCGAAAACTGGGTGAACTCACCGGGACAGTCAGAAGATAACTCGTGGCAAGCTTTTGTTTTTGCTCCAAAGGACAGTTGGTATACTGCTAAGGCAAGTCCTACTACTTCTATAGATGTTACCAACAAAAAGCTTAGAGCATTATACACATCCTTTTTTGTTTTTTAACTCTCTTTAGACAAAACCTTCGGCTTTAGATGAAAACATAACCAAAAAGACAGATCTCCATTATGAATCAACTTGAATATTTCACTTGTCGTCTAAGGCCTATTAATAACCTGATGTTGAATATATCAGATTCCTCTAGCTCGATACTTGCCAACATGGAGAGGAAATGTTATAGATGTGGAAATGGAGATGAATCCAGGTCGTGTTCTAGGTATGTCACTGTCCGTAAACGCAGAAGGTGGTGCAGTTGGAGCTAAATCAGGAGCAGGTGATTTCCGAGTAGAAATTGACTGGATCAAAGCCTTGAGATTGCCGTAAATGTTGAACAATATAGCAATGTATGATTGTTTTTGTTGTTCTTGGTTTTAGCTTGTAAAAAACAAGGCCTGAGGAGTTGATGATACTTGATGGCTAAAAAATCGTTGCATTGTCTTTTCACTTTGAGGCACGTTTTTACCATGTCATAAAATAAAAAATCAAAAGGTATTATTAATCTTTTGTTTTTAGCCTATCCTTATTGGTCAACAAGTTTATTATAAGTAGTTAATAATGTAATGGTCGTGATTGAATAAGGGAGAGTACGGTAGTAGTACTAAATTGGTGGAACGAATACATTAATAAAATTGTATAACGTGTTTCCATTATGAACTTGCAAAATAAAATGCAAACTGAATAAGGATCAATTACTTATTAGCTTTCAGCTTATTTATTGAAATAATAACTTAAAATATCAAAATGTAATCAAAGAAAAGTCAATATTTTGCAGGTTTCGACTATAATTTGTAAAAATCATGCTCTGTTTTTACATTATAGTATAAAGAATTTTATGTCGTACATTGGTTAGGTACCTATACTTGAACCCAAATGGCCCTATAATATTCTCTTGGTGTTCTCTTCTCTTTGATCTCTTTGGAGTCCAACCAAACGAGAGACACACACGTGTATTCACCGACTCGTCAGATGGTGGGACAACTGTTTTTTTCTTACTGTTCCAATCTGCACCGTTGGATCTACTCATTGGGGTTTTATTTTTGCCTTTTTGTTCTGTACAGAGTCGCTTGATGATGCGGTTGTTTCAGTGGATAGCTGGACCCAACTAAACCACCCCTGCTTTGGTTTGTGGGTTCCATGGTGAAGAAAAGAAAAGCTGCATACTTTTGCTTTGTTTGGTACATCTAAACCAATCTAATTTCCTCTTCCGGTTCCTCAAGGGAAAAGATTTCATGCATTTGAGAACCATCCTGTTCTCGCATGTGGATTAGTAGTGTTTGGTTTATACACTAACCGGTTTGCCATTTTTATACATGTATAATATTTAGTTAATCAATTGATTTTGATTGTGATCAATCAATCATTCGTCAAAGTTATATAAAATATCAATATACTATTAATGTTAGTATGGAGGAAGATTAATAAAGAGAGATTAATAATTGAGGAAAAGACACATGGGACAAAAGGAAGATGTGAAAGAGAATGAGAAGAACATGTCGCATGTGCTTAAGCTTACGTCATACCGACAATCTAGAAGCAGCTTCTTCTTCACTTTTAGGTCTCTTTTGTTGTAGGAAATAAATAGATTTTATTTTTCAAAGTTGTTTTTGTCTTTCTTAATTAGTTGCTTCAAACTACTTCATGAATAAGGGGTTTAATGTAGGGTTTGGCCATTTATGACTTTTAGACTTTTGTCACATTTGATTCAATGTTGATGTAGCATATTTATTTGAAAACATAGACACCAATTTGGGAAATGAAAACGATATTTAGATATATCTTTGATAATGTGACGAATTCAATAGCTTTTTTTTTTTCTTTTGTTAAAGTGAAGAATAGTATTACGCGTTCACATCACGTGTTGTCGTTAATAATTATTCCATGAAGATTCATATCAGATATTAGAAAATCATATGCACATTATACTGTACGATTTCTAGAAAAATATATGTTATTAGAATTCATTTTCTTATGGTAAAAAGAAGACTTTATATTCTTACAGATACGATCGTTTGATAAATCTTGAAGATTTTACATGTTTTCATGTTGTTGAGAGAATGGATTTTTTCGGAAAATTTTCCATACATTGAAAAAGAAATATGGCAAAGAAGTGGATAAAAACTAAGAAAATTTTGGACTCATTTAAGGGTTGCCACACAAAATAGAGAAAATATATTTTCAATTTGATCAGAAGAAACAAAAAAAAAAGATATGAGGTTGACAAAATTAAACAAAAATAAATATAAATGCGACTTTCGATTCGTTGTCTTTCTCAAATTTATTTGTTTCCCAAAAAAAAAGTATTACCGTTAAGAATTCGATCATTGGATGTTTCCATGTTTGGTCCACATAGTGTAGAGCCTTGACCACATCTCTCCAACTAAGTTTGGCTATTACAAGATTGCCCCCGTTGCTAATAAACCACATCTTATACCAAAATCATTAACCAGACTACAAATACAATCGAATCTCTAGCATTGTTTTTATGTATTGCTTACTTTTGAACTATATAAAATCGAATTAATTTATCATAATTGGAGACAAAATGGTCCAAACCGGTTGTCATTGTATTGGTAAACCCGGTTTACTCGGAGGGTAATTTGGTAAAGTAAAAAAGGATGGTATCTTCGTCTTGACTTCTACGACTCTGCGTCATTTCGTATTTTTCCCATTACAGACTGTTACGCGAAGGCAAGATAAAAAGGTGAAAGGTGTCCCAAGCAAGCTTTCTCTTCTTTCTCCACACATTATAAATCTACAGTATCTTACATAAAGAGACTGTGTGTTGATAGAGAGAAAGAGCAGAGAAGAGATAAAGCAAGCTTCTTCTTCCATTTGGGAGAATATTTCATTTTTCAGCAAAAACCATTGTAGACTCTGTAGTAACGACAACAAGTATTCAGACACTGTTTGGGTTTCTTAGATTTTTCTGTTCAACATCCATATATCTGATCAGAACTCAAGTTTACTAAATTTTGGAGAGTGATCGGAAGAAATCGAATTCTGTTCAATGCTGGATCGGTTATGTCGTAAGTTCGTCGACTTTGATTCTTTAGCAGCTCAAGTTTCTTGCTTTTGATTGTTTTTTATCATCGGATTCTGCAATTTAGCATAATCAGCGTGTTCTAGAGATGGATTTTGCCTAATTTTTAGTATCAGAATTTTTGGGGTTTCTGTTTTCTGGGGATGTGTCAAGTTGGGATTTTTTGGAATTTGTCTTTTTGGGTTTTTAGTTTTGGGGTCAGATCTGGGAAGCATCGGTTTTGATTCTTATAGTTAATGGAGCTGCATTTTCATCTGTAGTTGTTGAATTGATTTCTGTTTCGTAATTTTGGGTAAAGGTTTTATTTTTACATTTAATTTGCGTACTAGTCTTATGAGATTGACCAGGTTTGTTGATTAACCACTCAATTTTACTCTTTTGTGGTTTCCTCAGGTTCTTATGAATGATTCACATTTTGGTCTAAGAAAGAGGCTTTGACTTGTGTCATAAATATGAAGGCTGATACTGTTCTAGACTATGCTGTGTTTGAGCTTTCACCGAAATATTCACGGTTAGTAAATTCTGTTAGTGTATGTTCTGTAGCAATTGATCATGCTTGTATGTTTGGTCTCAGTTGTATATTTGTGTTACAGATGCGAGCTGTTTGTATCGAGTAATGAAGAAAGAGAGAAACTGGCTTCAGGACTGATAGAACCATTTGTGAATCATTTGAGAGTTATTGAATCACAAGCTTCAAAGAGAGATCAATCCTCTGTTAGACTGGAAGTAGAACAAAGCGAGAATGGCGAATCTTGGTTCACAAGAAGAACTCTCGAGAGGTCTCAAAGAACGTTTTGCATTTCCCTTTTACACGAAAATGTTGGTTACCTTAGCTATCTTTTAACCTGTGTAATTTTTGTTTTCCAGATTTGTTCAATATGTTAATAGTCCAGAAGTGTTGGAAAGAGTCAATACATTTGATTTGGAGATGTCACAGTTGGAAGCAGCTCGGACATTATATTCTCAAGGTGTGTTTAGTTTCTTATTTGCTTGATCAAATTCTAAGCATACAAGTTACAAGTGACCAAACTTGATAACTTTTTTTTTCTCCTTTTATGTTCTAGATGATGGAGGCGTAGCAGATGCAACACAGTAAGTAAATGTCTCTGTTTTTACGTTGAATCAAATTGTGTTCTTAAAACTGTTTTGTTGATTGTTTTTCTTTGTATATGTACAGGAAGGAGCTAGTAAGAGCTATAGATTTAAGACTCGAGGCAATCAAAAAGGACTTAACCACGGCTATTGCTCACGCGTCAGCTAATGGTTTTGACCCTCAAACTGTTTCCGATCTCCAACGTTTTGCTGATAGATTCGGTGCACATCATTTGAAGTAAGCAATTTTTTTTATTGGTTATTCATTTTCTTGCAACTATGTTTGGAATCTGATCAGAATATATTTCTTTCATCAGTGAAGCATGCAGCAAATATATTTCACTATCGCAAAGAAGACCAGACCTCATCACCAAGAACGTGAATACCAATACACGAACATCAGTGGATGAGACAAACATCAGTCAACAGCTAAGTACTAAGAATGATAAAGAGGAGAACAAAGATGAGAGTTTGGATGAGTCTTCAACGGTTAAGCCCATTCATCATACAAGGAGACTTAGCGTACAAGATAGGATTAACCTCTTTGAGAGCAAACAAAAGGAAAACTCCAACTCTGCAGGAAACAAACCGGTGGTTGTTGCGAAATCCACAGAATTGAAGAGACCTTCCTCTGATACCTCATCAACTGTCCCTGCATTCCCTGAGAAGTCTGTTTTGAGAAGATGGAGTATTGTTAGTGACATGAGCTTTGATTTTACAATGGAAAATAAGAAATCTGATAGTGGTAGCAACGAAGAAGGTCCCTTAAGTACACCTTCGTCCATTCCTGATGCCACATTCCCCAAGGAGTCTGAAGAGAACAGCAAAAAGGACGATGATGATGTCTATTCTACTATATCTGATGATTCTCAAAACCAGATTGATAAGCCAGGAAACTTCATGACTGATGGCAATTCCATGCCGAGAGAAGACGAGAGCTATGCTTCCAAATCCCACAATGTGGCACAATCATCAGTCATGTTTCCTTATCGCCATTCGCGCTCTCGGTCAGCTCATATAGCAGGTGGTATTGATATCAAAAGTGATGAACGTCAATCAAAAGGCAGGAAGAAAGAGCTGTTTCCATCAGACAAGAAACAAGCCTTGACAAGCCCTCCAAAACCGGTTTCTGCAGGTTAGTTTTAGCAGAAGAGTTAACAGAATATATAGAGAAAGTTACCCAAGAGAGTTTATAAATTTACAAGATCTTATAAATCATATCAAATTCAGTGTTTTGAATACTTAAACTGATAGCTTTTAACTGTACATCTTAATGATTCTGCAGGGTCTGAACAGAGACAAAAATCATTTGGTGTAGAGGATGACCTTGTAAATGCAGATGCAGCTGGAAAATTTGACAAGAATAGAGTTCGTGCAACATCTGTGGATCAAACACAGAGGACAAGAATGCCTAGAGAAAGCCCTCCAGGGTTTAACGATGAGTTGAAAATAAAAGCACAAGATCTTGAAAAGATTTTCGCCGAGCATCAACTACGGATTCTTCCAGGAGATCAATCAGCTGGTAACGATAAAGACAACGGGAATGTTGTAATGCGGAGGAACTTATCTGAGTTAAGATTTTCAGATGATTCTAAAGGAAAGTTGTATGAAGAGTATATGAAGAAGAGGGATGCAAAACTAAGAGAAGAATGGAGTTCAAAAGAAAGTAAGTTGAAGTCAATGCAAGAAGCTCTTGACCAAAGTAGAACCGAGATGAAGGCTAAGTTTTCTGCTGCTTCCATGAAGAGGCAGGATTCGATATCAAGTACCCGCCAACGTGCAGAGAAGTTCAGATCTTTTAACTCTCGGACAAGTTCGAAAAAGTATCAGGTAATCAAATCATTTAGTGTCTTTGTTGATGATGACAACAAAACTTTGTCTGACTGTTTTGTAATTTGATTTAGTGATTCTTCTTAATCTTTTTACAGCATCCTATAAGCTCATTACAGAGTGAAGAGGAAAACGAAAAAGATAAGCTAGTCAGTGGACAATCCATTGGAAAAGGTGCTTCTAAGAGCTCCCAAGTTAGAAAGGTTCCATCCCCAAACGGGAGCTCACGAGTCTCAAAACCGTCAGGTAAAGTTTCAAACACAAACACTAATACTTCTGGGAGAGGACGAAAAACATCAGAGATAAAACTGGTTACACAATCTTCTCTTCCCAAATTCTCTGATCTTAAAAAGGAAAACACAAAACCATCTTCTTTAGCTGGTAGAAATACTACTACCATGATGCGAACACAGGCGAGAAATGGTAATAAGAAGACTACAAAGGAAGATATACCGTCTCCTGTTATGCCTCGAAGACCACGATCACTAAGGAAAAGCTTCTCTGCAAATATAGAATTCACAGAGTTGACAACTCTATATTCTGATGATATGATGAACAAAGAGAGGAATCAGAAGCAGAACACAGACATTGATGATGTATCAGAGAATTTGAAAAATGAAGCCTTTGATGACACTGAATCTGAGGCTGAAGAAGAAGAAAAAGAAGTTTTGGAGAACCCTGTCAAAGGAGAAGAAGAAGCTAGAGAAATGGAAACTCTAGTAGTTGAGGAGGATATTGGTGATGAAACGCCTTCACTTACTGAAATAGTTGAGAACTCATCAGAGAATGAAAACTACACTTCTTTGAGATCAGTTTCTCATGTAGACTTACAGGCGAATACTCTACCTTCTTCAACATTGCAGCATAATGTTGCCTCGTTATTTGATTCACCTAGTGAGAGTCCTCTTTCATGGAGCTCAAACTTGCAACACGCGTTCTCTTATCCGCATGAGCACTCGGATGTTGATGCTTCAGTGGATGATTCTCCCATGGGAAGTCCAGCTTCTTGGAGTTCAAGAATGAGAAAGAAATGGGGAACAACAGCTCAGAGTCCTGTTATTGTTCCCAACTCTAGGAAGGATTTAACGAAAGGGATCAAACGTTTTCTTAAGTTTGGGAAGAAAACTCGTGCTGCAGATAGTCTAATGGATTGGGTCTCTGTAACAACATCTGAAGGAGACGATGATTGTGCCTATCGATCATCGGATGAGTTAAGGAAATCAAGAATGGCATCTTCTCAGAGTCAGCTTTCTGAGGATGAACAAGGTATTAAATCTTTTTACATTTCAGCTTCATTAGGGTCTTAGAACGATGTCATGAAAACTCCTCTTGACCATAGTTTTGTCTTTTGTGTTTCGCAGCTTCAAACAATATGATTCAACCACATCATCATCAAGCGAGCTTTAAAGTGAAAGATGGTGATTTTAAGCGATCATTCTTCTCACTTTCTACATTCCGCAGCAAAGGAAACGACTCGAAGCCAAGATAACAGAGAAACAGAACTCAAGTCTCTATGTTTACATTTACAACAACACAAGTACAAAGTGTGTAGTATTGAATGAGAAGTACTTGATTCCATTTAAACACAGTATTGTTGAGTTTATAATATGAAATGAGATAAACATAATTTTGAGAGGTAAAAACTTCAAATTATAATGGTTCTACATAAGATATACGAACTTACGACCCAATAAATAAGATTAAGTTAGAGAAAGAGAAAGAGAAAGAAGTTGAAGATGTGCAAAAACGTAAACCGTAGTAGTTAACAAAAGAAAAAACGTGGAACACAAACCACAAACCCACAGCTACATGATAACATTATAACAAGAACATAAGTTAGAAGAAAAGAAAAAGATACAATAAAGACGTTACATAACAAAAAAGAAGAAAAGAAAGAACTCTTCGCTCAAGTAACGGCTCCGAGGAAGATCTTACTGGTAGTACATGAGCTGCTGCGCGTTCTGGTAACCACCGTCATATATTGCCTGGTTTGAACCAGTGGCTCCCATTGCAGCTTGTTTAAAAGCATGTTGTCCCTGCGGGTGATGCATCATCGGATTCATTCCTGCCATCTTGCTCATCGCTAGTTGCCTCTCGTAAGCCAAGAGATCACTCGCTGAGAATCCCGGGATTGGTGCAGGAGCTGGTGGAGGAAGCGGGTTTGAAGCTGTTCCTGCTGGAGTTGGCTTGCTTCCCCAAGAACACTGTAGGAACAACGAACACAACAATTTTAGCATTCCCAAACCAAAAAGAATGGTGAGTCCCACAAAAGAACAGTTTAAGTTAGTTAGTTTTACCTTCATTTGCCTGCCACTAAGGTAGGAATGTGTGTTTCCCATCTGAATAGCGAGGGCTGCCTCTACATGAGTAGAGTATCTCACAAATCCGAAACCTTTGTCTCTTTGAACACGGACTTCCTCTATGACCCCAGCACCAAGGGAATGGAAGTGGCGGTGAAGATCAACCTGGGACACCTGGATAACGAAAATATCTTTGATTCAAAAAAGGTATGGATGATGGTTGAGTTAAGTCACAGAATACCTATAACAGTTTTTCTATTTTACCTCTGGAGCAAGATTACCGACGTAAACAGTTGTGTACTGAGCATTGTTCTCAGGAGCTTCACCATTAGTAGTATCTTTACCATCCTCTGCAGGAACAAATAAGCCAATGTATAAACATCAAAGGGTTAAGAATTAAGTTTATTTGAGGCTTTTCTCTATTTCCATTTGATTTTCTATTTCATGATAGGTAATAGTTAAACATACCCGAGACACCACTGGTAAGTTCCACGACGCTTTTGGAATCAGAGCTCTGTTTGTCCTCACCAGAAGTGGCTCCCTTTGTCGCCCAGTTGCAACGTATCTGCCTGGAACCAAGCCATTTCCCTGAAAAGCAGAAGAGAATCTCCCACCAATTACAATAAGCTCAAAAACACAAAGCTAAAATAACAAAATATTAACATCAACTATCAAGGGGGAAAACAAATTGCAACACTCACCAGTTATCTCATCTATTGCAGTCTGGGCATCCTGCATAAGGAAATAAGATTTGCAGCAATCGATCAGTGTTTAAAGTAAAAGCCAATCTATACACAAGGACTGAGAGTTAGACAGTCAAGTACCTGTTGGTTACGGAAGGAAACAAATCCAAATCCTCTTGAACGCCCAGTTTTCTGATCCCACATAACTCTTGCATCCCTACATACAATAGCAATTGTCGGAAGAGTTTCTGCAAATCTTAAACTTCCATTTCCAATACAAGAATGCTGAGGATGGTATAAAAAACTTACGAGCAAGTCGGGTAGACAGAGAAGCAAGTAAACAGCATTGCATCAGTAACCTCCGGACTCAAATCCCCAACAAATATATTGAAGTGACCTGCACATGAAGATCACAGAAGTGCGTTATTGTATCAATAGAACACCCAAAATACTGTTTTAGCAAGAAATCAAGCATAAGATTGTGAACCAACTTGATGTATCCTCCCTCTGGCCACTCGCATAAGCCCAGTTAACCTTGATAGGTTGCCCAAACCTGCACATTAGAGTAAACAATGTAATCCAAAACTTGGAAAACAGAGTATCTTGTTCATGCTAAAATGCCCAAAGGCTAATAATCATGTCCATTAACTTACAAATGCCTTCCATTGAGAGAAAGGATTGCAAGACCAGCCGATCTTCGATCAAAGTAGTGCACAAACCCATAAGAAGACTGCATCAGATAAATGTGTCAATCATAGCCAATACCAAAAGCAAAAGTTTCAACATAAAAGATTAAACATCCTGAAGATTACTACTAGAATGTTATAAAAGTGTAACATAACACACCTTTTCTTTCCTAATTAGTTTACAGCTTTCTACAGGACCAGTGCCAGCAAAAACCTCTTGAAGCAGAGGTTCCGTCACCTGAATATGGATGTTTCCAACGTACCTGCAATTTCTCAAAGGCAGGCAGACTAAAAATCTAAACAAGAAACAGAACAATGAAACAAAAACATAAAAATTAGCAGGGCTACAAGTCCCTCAACATCAAGAAGAATCACCTATGAGGGCATCATAACAAAGAATCACCTTTTCTAGAAAATAGAAACAAGTCTTTAGAGAAACGTTGTCAAATTCAACTGTACAAGTATGAACTATATAATATAGTACATAACTACAATGCAGAAGTGTTTCCCTGGACTAGCTTTGAGAGTGACAAACTGAAAACTTGAGTTCACTACTGAAACTTTTAAAGCCAAAACACCAAAACATACATAAAAAGTGAACAAAAATACCAAAAGAAAAAACGAAACCTAACACTCACACACTGCGGCAAGTACTTGGATCAAAACCAGGGGGGAGATTTCCACTTGGGATTGGTTCTATCTGCAAAAAGGAAAAAAATAGGAAGCCAAAGAAAATGAAAAAGAAAGAAATAAAGGAAAAAACTTTACTTCCTAAAGTCTCAGCAACTAAGCTACGATAACGAATCAGTCTCACCTCAAAGATTTTCATGGAGTTGTTGAACCAAATATCAGATAATAAGACAAACACTTTAAAAGAAATGTAACGAATACACAAGAAGCAAGTCTATTAGTGGTAATCCCCATAAATTTCAAAACTTTTTCTCGTTTGACCAATCAAAAATGAAACAAAAAACAAGAGAAACAAGCATCTTCAATCATAGAAAATGAAACCAAAAATCTCGAGTTCCTAATCTTGGACCTTATACAACAAAAAAGAGAGAAAAACCAGTGAAATCGAGCTTGGGAAAAAGAGCCTAGAAACCCAAATCGAGCATGGAAATGGAAGAAGAATAGAGCAAACCTGTGGCGGGGCAAGGAGACCAGGATGGTAGAGAGACTGTTGCTGCATAAGAGCTTGCTGCATCATAACTTGTTGCTGCTGCTGCTGCTGCTTCAACCTCTGCATTTTCTCTCTCGGGGAAAAAATTATTGTCTTTGATTTTGCTTTTCGTTCCCAGGTAATGAAAATTGACACAGTGTTCTGTCTTTTAGGGTTCGAAAGTGTTTTCGGTGTTCGAGAAAAATGTAAGAAAAATGACAAAATATTAATAACAAAAAAAAAATGAAGAACAGGAAAAAAAAAAGGAAGTCTCTTGATAGAAAGCGAAGGAAGCAATCGAGTGGCTCTTACGAATTTTATTGGATTTATTATTTTTACACATCGATTAGCTAAAGTCACAGGCTGTAAGAAAATTTAAAAAGCAACAGCCAATGAACTCGTCCCACGTTAAACTTATGGCTCAGGCCCAATCACTGTCCAAATCAGACACGCCTTCAATGAACTTGAACCTGACAACTAATTACAATAAACACCCCTGAGTTTAGTGAAAACTTGATATACACTCCAATAATAATCATTTTCATAAATTACACCCTAAATAAATTAGAAAGGAGCTCTGATCACTTTCAACCATCTTTACCCGCATTACGATTGCAGTCAGATTCCTCTTCATGTTATTGCAGTCAGATCAATTCACAACTCCTAAATATTCTTCCTCTTGTCTAATTTGCTATTTCTCGCTTAACGTTATGTAATTTAACTCCCAAGTGTTGTACGTAGTTAACTAATTATAATATAACTTTACTATCGTCTATTGTGTTTATGAATGAATATTCAAGTTAGAATAAGATTACATACTGTAGTACAAAGCAAAATAAAATCACTTAGATAAGTCAGAAAAATCGAAACGTTAATCTAAAAACTCAGTTCCTACAAGAAATTTAGCAAATATTACTATAGCCTTAGATCGAGATCTTTCGAACTTTGGCCTTCTTCAATCTTCATAATATCATCTTTATCACCGTCTGATTTGATATGGGCCATGGTTTGACCAATGGCGTTATCCGGCGGTCTTTGTGACGACTGTCCTGCCTCTAGTGGTTGACCGGTTACAATCTCTGGCTTGGGAGGATAACGATGATGACCTGCGTTTTGGTTAACTTGGTACGGAGCCCTAGCCACAGCTCTGCAACAGAAAAATTAATAACGTAAATTACGAGGCTTGTTGAGGATAATTTAGGAGAACTTATATCAGAGGGAGGATCCTTAAACTTTTGAGTTTTGAACTAACTAGAGTGATTGGAAATTTGGAACATTAAAACAAGTTTCAAAAAGTATGATAAGGTTAAATACCTGTCTTTCCGTTTAGCAAAGAATCGATGGAGGGAAGCTCTACGTGCTATACGTTCCACGATCTGATTTTGTTCTTGTTGCTGTTGTTGTTCCTTTGTTAGGTGATTATTATCAGTAGGCTCATTGAGATCAGGAAGAACCATGCTGCTCTTGTTGTTGTTGTTTTCGTCATTGATTGGTGTCTGAATGTTAATCTCAGTCACAGGCTTGGCTTGTTTTGCTACTTCCATAATCTCTTTAGCTTTGTCTACGGGGAACTCATTATATACTAAAACTTTCCCTCCGAAGAATATGGTCAGCTGCGAACTTCCTGGCTGTGATTCACTGCAAACCAAAAACAGATTTCAGAACAAAACCAATTTTAACCGGATTAACCGATTATCCTTTTCTCTAATCTCCAATAACCAAAAACAACAAGTATTCCCAAGGAACAAAAGGAGAGACCTGAGGTCAGCAACATCTTTGACTTTGCCTCCTGATGAGGTAGAGGGTTCGCCTTTGGAATGCCCTGCCTTATGCATCGCATTTTGTTTCCCTGCATAAAGAGAATAAAAACTTTCGTGAACTATAATAACTTTAGAAAAATGATATAGCATCTTATATCTTTGGAATTTTATTAACCACATCTCAATCAATTTCTATATCAACTTATTCGTTATTTTTGTTACTTGTCTTCATAATTACAAGGAGAAATTATTTCTGAAGTAAGGAACTGACTTACAAATGAAGAAACAATACAAAAGTAGTAAATCTGGCAAAAGCAAGTAGTAACAGAACTGAGTTTTTAAAGTACTATTACCAAGTGGCGGCCATGAAAGAAGAAAGAGATAATAAAAGTACCTGGTGGATCGAATTTTCCGGGCAACGCGAGACTGGAATCGGGTTTTCGGTATAAGCCAAGATCAATGTTTCCGAAACTACCCTTCTCCTTCAAGTAACGGCTGAGCAAACTACATCTCCGGGTAAAGTCAGATTTCTCCGGCGCTTGTGCCTTAGCATTTTCATTGCTCGACGACATGTTGTTGTTTATTGAGAAGAAAGAATTCTCCACACTTACTTTTTAAAGATATTCTTTATCTCTTCTTTTCTTTTCTTTTTGTTGGTGCGTGGATTGCGCGTAAAATGGAAGAGTACAAGAGGCTACTAGCTCAATAGCTCATGTGTTTATAAACTCATTCACCCAATAAGTTTCTGTGACTTTAATAGCCTCTCATAAATTAATGAAAACAAAAATAAATAGGAACTTTTTAGTTTCTTAAAAATATTTCAATATATTGTGACCAAAATAGAATTAAACTTCTCAATAATAAATTTATTAACAACAACCAAAAAAACCAAAAAACAAATCTTACATAAAGCCATGAGATTATATCATATTTAGTAATATTCCATCGCATGCATTTTTAACTAGTTAAAGAACTATATCTAGTGTGAAGAAAGGAATTTTCATCCATGATTAATAGTAAGAAAATTAATGTTAATAATCCATCATTGTGCAAGTAATTTATCTATTGTTTTATGAGTTGGTACAACAAATTTATTGCCCTGTCTTATCATAAAAATATGTTCACCTCTTGTTTCTTGTTTGGCACAGTTTAGTTGTCTACCATCAACGGCCAGATTTCAAAATTGGACTACTTTTTTATATATATTTTCGGTTAGAATTTACCGCACGTTTTCCTTACGCGTAACGATAAAAGAGAAAAAGAATAAAGATTTCAGAACCGACGGCAAACGTTATTAAACGGCGTATGTCACAAATTCGTAAAAGACTCGAAATTTGATCGTATTTACAAAATTTGCCCTTCCACAAGAGCACATTACCAACTCCAGTGATGGCATCATCGTAATAGAAACAACTTTCATGGCCTTTTTTTACATCACCGCGACGTTCCTCACGTTAGTTAACAAACTTAACGGCGGTGCGAATTGAATAGTAAGTGGACCAATGTGGGATCCTACCATCAAACCCCTACGAAGTTTCATGTGCCATAAAAATTCAAAGTCTCCGATACGATCCGACAGAAGTTTTTTGATTAAAACACGTGGTTTAAATAGAACAGACCGTCAAGATTGTGACACGTATCGCAATCTGTACGACGCACTAGCAACAGTATCGTGTGAATCGCGTTTTTCCCACTTTCCTATAGAAAGAAAAAAGGAAAAATCTTAAGATCACCTAATCAGTTTGGTCAAAAATAAAATTGATGGATCAATTGACCGAACTGCCCCTTTCACGGATGCCCATAATAATCAATACGTTCGTTGGTTGCTTCAAAACTACGACTCGTTCAAAAAAACGTGTTCGGGGAAAATGATACCAAAGATATAAAAAGTTTAGATGTGACTTAGTTTAATAAGTGTTGTTGATGGGACTAAATGAAGCAAGATTAGAGCAAACCGAGTGATCGGCCAATTGATCGAACCAGATTGTCAAACCGGTTTGGTAACTCGTTACCCCTAGCTACGCCACTACACTACTTGCATTGTTGCAAAGACCAAGTGGCTGTTGTGTTTTGGAAAAAAAAAAAACGTTCTGGGGTTTAGAAAAATTGGGTAGCGAATGGGTCCTTTTGAAAGTGATATTTTTTTTTGTAGAAGAGGGGGGCGAACCCCCATTTTTATTAAAACTGAAAAAACTAAAAAAATTACACTTGAACGTTCCGGGGGTACGCAGACCCCGCTACATCATCGTGAACAATCGACATAACAATATCCGGAGTAGAATTAAACAAATGAAAACCTAACGGTAAAAAAAAAGCATAGTTAGCTAACCCATCCGCGAGACGATTAGCTTCTCTATACACATGCGAAATCCGGACTGACCAGTCCTTTGAAAGTAAGCCATGGCACAACCGCACCAGGAAGGACAGCGGATGCGAATC